>PJEL010000953.1_pt1 | contig 31620 bp, 20 predicted proteins | sample 1853271 | NCBI WGS metagenome assembly PJEL01 (sample SAMN08108733, study PRJNA415343) | Invertebrate metagenome, whole genome shotgun sequencing project. | host: Globobulimina | place: Sweden: Gullmar Fjord | collected 2015-08 | reverse complement strand
AAGCCCGACGAAGAAGACCACAGCAGCGCCATCACCATTGGCGAGTTCGTCAACTACCTTGAGGCCCTCAAGCCCGACGAAGAGGGCCGCCTGAGCTTCAACTCCATCGTCGGCGTAGAGGTCCCGTGCGACGGCTCCTTCGAGCGCGGCACCGGGTATCTCGACGTCACCAGCCAGATCGGTGGCATCTACTGGTCCATCTGCGTCCAGGACTGGGCTCCCGTCGTCGAGGCTCTTGGCCTGCAGGCGGCAGGGCTTCAGCGCGAGTTCTTCCTGGCACGCCAGCCGGTCATCGGCACGATCGAGGTCTCCGTCCTCACTGAGGGCCTGACGTTCGAGTTCGCCGAGGACGTGGACTGGTTCTACACCGCCAGTCGCAACAGCGTGACGTTCGTGGAATACGTGCCTGACGCACTCTCCCAAGTGCAGATCACCTACGAAGACCTGAGCGCCCTCGAGCTCTAGTTGGCCGGGCCCGCCCCGCCCCCGGCCACCTCCCAACTGGTGGGTGGCTTGTCCGGCTCTAGGACGTGGGGTCCAACATCCAGGCTTCCAGATCCCTGACCTGGTCGCGGAGCTCTGCTGCGCGTTCGAACTCGAGCTGGGCGGCGGCCTTCTGCATCTCTTTGCGGAGCTTGACGATGAACTTGGGCACCTGATCGGCCTCGATCTGGAGGTCGGCGATGTCGACCTTGCGCTTTCGAGGCTCGAGGGGCACGTCGAAGAAGTCGCCGGAGACCAGCGCGGCCAAGGGGTGGTCGATAGCGCGTCGGATGGTCATGGGCACGATGCCGTGCTCGGTGTTGTACTCCTCCTGCAGCTTTCGTCGTCGTCGGGTCTCGGCGATGGCTTTGTTCATGTTCTCGGTGACGCGGTCGGCGTACAGGATGACGTGTCCGTTCACGTTTCGAGACGCGCGCCCCATGGTCTGGATCAGGGACCGCTCGTTGCGCAGGAAACCCTCTCGGTCGGCATCCATCACACACACTAGCGACACTTCGGGCAGGTCCAGGCCCTCGCGGAGCAGGTTGATCCCGATGAGGACGTCGAACTCTCCGAGTCGAAGGTCGCGCAGGATCTCCATGCGCTCGAGGGTGTCGATGTCGCTGTGCAGATAGCGGCAGCGAACGGCCAGCTCGAGGTAATAGTCCGTTAGTTCCTGGGCCATTCGCTTGGTGAGCACGGTGACGAGCACTCGCTCCCGACGCTCCACCCGGACACGGATCTCGTTGAGGGCGTCGTCGACCTGGATCTGCGCGGATCGGACCTCGACAGTGGGGTCGAGGAGCCCTGTCGGGCGAATGATCTGCTCTATCAGCTGGTTGCCGGCCTTTTCCTTCTCCCAGTCGGCGGGGGTTGCAGAGACGTAGATCGCTTGGTTGACGTGCCCCATGAACTCTGCGAACTTCAGGGGCCGGTTGTCCAGCGCGCTCGGGAGTCGGAAGCCGTGATCTACCAGGACCTCTTTGCGGGCGCGATCTCCCTTGTACATGCCTCCCGCCTGGGGAACGGCGATGTGGCTCTCGTCGACCACCAGGAGCCAGTCGTCCGGGAAATACTCGATCAAGGTCGGAGCAGGCTCTCCAGATTCGCGCCCGGAGAGGTGGCGGGAGTAGTTCTCGATCCCCTTGCAGCGGCCGATCTCCTGCATCATCTCCAGATCGAACATCGTGCGCTGCTCGAGGCGCTGGGCTTCGAGGAGCTTGTTGCCCGCGGTGAGCTCGGTAAGGCGCTCGGTGAGCTCGACCTGGATTCCCTCGATGGCGCGCGCCATCTTCTCCTTCGGGGTGACGTAGTGAGAAGCCGGGTAAATGGCGACCTTTTCCAAGGTGTCGATCTTCTTGCCGCGAAGAGGATCGAAGGTCGAGATCGCGTCGACCTCATCGCCGAAGAGCTCGATGCGAATGGCTCGGGCATCCTCGTAGGCTGGAAAGATGTCGATCACGTCGCCGCGGGCGCGGAAGGTTCCTCGGTGGAAGTCCTGCTCGTTGCGCTCGTAGTGGATCTCCACCAGCTTCCGCAGGATGTCCTGCCTGCGGATCTCGGTCCCGACCTCGGCGTGCAGGAGCATGCCCTCGTAGGCTTCGCTGCTTCCTAGGCCATAGATGCACGAGACCGACGCCACGATGATCACGTCGTTGCGCTCGAGCAGTGACTTGGTCGCTCGGTGACGCATGCGGTCGATGGCTTCGTTGATGAGCGAGTCCTTCTCGATGTAGGTGTCGCTCGCCGGCATGTAGGCTTCTGGCTGATAGTAGTCGTAGTAGCTGACAAAGTACTCGACGGCATTGTCGGGGAAGAGGTTGGAGAACTCCCCGAAGAGCTGAGCGGCCAGGGTCTTGTTTGGCGCCAGTACCAGGGTCGGGCGGCCCGATGTGGCGATGACGTTGGCGATGGTGAACGTCTTGCCCGATCCGGTGATCCCGAGGAGGACCTGGTGCTGATCCCCGCGCTCCAGCCCAGTGAGCAGCTTGTCGATTGCCCCTGGTTGATCGCCAGATGGGCTGTGCTCGGAGACCAGCTTGAATCGAGAGCCCGCGTTCGGTGGACCCATCTCGGACTGTAGGGGGGGCCAGGTTGCCATGGCAGTCTCGTAGCCTCCTGTTGCCAGTCGGCCCACACCGCTACCGACAGCATGTGTCAGCATGGCGTCGTGATCGCCTCCCTCCTTGCACTGGCCGCCGCTGCGGAGCCGCCCGAGATCGTCGTGCACGCCGAACACCTCGAGCTGGAGGAGGGCAGGATTGTCGGCGAGCAAGTGGAGGTCGCGGTCGGCGATGGCGTGCTGACGGCGGGCGCGATGCAGGCGTCACTGCAAGGTCAGACCACCATTGTGCTCGAGGATGTCGTCCTGTCACCGTGCCCCTGTGAGGGCAGGGATCCTTGGTCGGTCAAGGCGGCCAGCGCGGAAGTCATCGTCGATGAGTCTGTGAGGTTTCGACGGGGTTGGCTGCGTCTGTTCGACGTTCCCATCGTCCCGATACCGTCGGCGTCGATTCCCCTGCGGCGTCGCTCGGGGCTCCTGACCCCTACCGTCGGGTTCGGGCCCTATGGCCTGCTGTTGGCCCAGCCGGTGTACTTGACCGCGACCGATCAAGGGGACGTCACGCTCACTCCGGAGATCCGCACGTCCAGTTCGGCGCGAATGCTGGGCGAGGGGCGCTACGCGTTGCGCGGTGGGGAGGGCCTGATCACAGGCGCCTTCGGGCGGGACTGGCGAGTCAGCTCCACTCGTGGTGCCGCTCGTTGGGATCACGGCCACGACCACCAGGGCGTCTTTCTTGCCAGCCGTGGTCAGGTCCTGGGCGACCCGGACTATCTGCATGACTACGGCGACGCCTTTTTGGCCCGCAATCTGCCTTTTGTCGAGTCTCGAGCCCTCGCTGGTTTTGGCCCGCTGGAGTTCGGCACGCGGGCCTATCAGAACGGCGGACTCACCGATCACGAGGTCGCTTCGCTCTCCATTCGCCGCGGCGGTGTGGACGGACCGATCGGGTTGGTGCATCAGGTCGAGGTGTTCACTGGTTGGTCGACGTTCGGCGAGCTGCCTTGGGGCACCCAGCTCGCCGGGGGCATGGTGAGCGGGTCGACTTCGGTGTCGCGTCCCACCTGGATTGGCCCCGTTCGCATCACTCCAACCGCGGCGATCTCCGGCCTGAGCGACATCGACGCAGCGACGGCGGAGCGGGTCCTGATGGCGCGCGGCCTGGGGGAGATCGACGCGCGCCTCGGCCTCTGGAGGGAAGGCGCTCGGAGCTATGAGCGCCTCGAGCCAGGTGTGCGTGTGGCGGTGAACCCCGCGGTGGTGGACGGTGTCCTGGACGCTGCCCTGCGACTACCGCCGTGGGTGGTTGCTCCAGGCGTCAGCTGGCGTCGGACTACAAAACGAGGGCTCACCGAGCTCAGAGCGGCGATCCCCATCGATGATCGGGCCCTCGGTGCCACGCTGGACGCTCGCGTCGACAATGGCCCCTGGAGCGGCTGGGCTCAGGTGGACAGCGGGCGTCCCGCCGAGCGCGTCGATCACATCGGTGACGTGGTGGACCTGGCGACTGCTGGACTGGGCTGGCGGTCGGATTTGCTTGATCTGCGTGCAAGCTGGATCTTCGCGGATCGGGTGACCCTTCCACAGCGTGCACCCGACGTTCGAGATCTGCACCAGGCTCGGTGGTCGGCGGCCGTCACGCCCCCCTTCCTCACCATCCTTCGGATCGACGGCGGCCTAGCCCACAGCCTCGACGACGGAACCATCCAGCAGCGCGGGCTCGGACTCGCCTACACACATCCTACCGACTGCCTGGTCGTCGGCGCCCGCGGGTCGTGGGACGCCGATCGAGCCTTCCCAGAAGTTGCGTTAAAGGCGGACTTCAGGCTCTGAAAGTCAAGTCAATTGGAGACCTAGAGCGGCGGTGGTTCCAGCACGTGAGGCTGCCGGTTTCCACCCGGGAACACGAGCTCCATCTCTGAGACGAGGATCCGCCGCGGCCCGATGCCCACGGCTGGAAGGCCTCGGCTGCCACGGGCCGTCGAGGTGAGCGTGTTTGGTGCGAGGTACGGCCGCACCCACTCGCCATCTCCAGCGGCGACGATGTCCCTCAAGGTGCGTCGGTCGACGTTTTGGAAGTCCAGCGCAAGCACCGGCTCCTCCCGGCCGTCGGCATACAGCCACACGGCGTCGGTCGGGCTGGGCACCGAGCCGGCCCGGCCGCGCTCGAGGCCTCGAACCAGCAGAACGCGCTCGCTGGTCGATTCCCGCATGGTCTTGTCGACTCGTTTGTCGAAAGCCCGATCGGAGAGGTTGCGGTCTGGCGTGACTTTCCAGATGGACTCGCGGGCGGTCCAGGTGCTCTGCACGTCGCCGCGACTATGGCCGTTTGAGACCGTCAGATCATGCCTTGGAACCCGCGTCATGAGCAGATCGCGGACATAGCCGTCGACCACCGCGTCGACTCTCTGCGCGGCGACCCCCTCTCGATCGTGGGAGAAGCCACCGGCCAGGCCTGCTGGTGCCGCATCGGGGTCGTCCGTGATGTCCCAACCGATCCCGAGGAGCCGGCGCCCGAGACGTGGTTGATCGCGCATCTGCTGGTCGTAGGTGCGCTGGGGCCGCGGCTGGGGCGGTGTTCCGAGGATCTCCGGGATGGCCAGGTATCGGAAGAAGTCGACGGCGGCGTCGTCCTCGAAGATCACCGGCCCTTCGTAGAAGCCGACTGGCTCGGCGGTTGCTCGCGTCATTACGCGCTCTCCGAGTGCTCGGATCTGAAAGAGGATCTCGGACTTGGAAGGGAGATCTTCGACGGTCTCAGCGACCCACTGCTTGTATTCGTAGACCTGGACGCCGTCGTCACGCAGCACATCGGTCCACGCGTACACCACCGCTCGGCCTTCGGTCTGGGTGAGTCTCGTGCCCTCCGAATCGGCGAAGACGTAGCGACCCGCCGTCATGTTGGCGTGCACCTCTGCGTTCCTGACCCCACCGAGATCGCGGAGGACCTGGGAGCCGTCCACTGCCACTCCGTGTAGCCAGTCTCGATCGATCTCGGGGAGCGGGCTGGCCTCGAGATACTGGACCGGCTCGGCCGCGCTCCAGTCTGGCGGATAGACGCCTCCGAGCTGCGAAAGGGCGGCGTTCTTGACTTGATGTTGCTTGATTGCCGCCTTGAAGGAGTAGTCGGTGGTGAGCCACAGATCGCGGGCCATGGCGATCTCGACGTCGTCCACAGCGAAGTTCGGGCGACCGACGGGGTCGGTGCGACCGGCGCGGAAGCGGCTGGAGTCGAGGCCCTCGCCGACGACGAGCTCCACCCGCCCGGGTCTGGTCCGCCAGCCCTGGTCGGACTTGATCGCTCCCATCGACGCTTCGACCCAGTGGCCATCCTGGTCCAGGAACGCCGCCGACGCCCGGGACGGCTTCTGGTCGTCCAGGATGTACTCGGCGGTGCTCTTCTCGACCCACTCGGCGAGGGTTGGCAGGAGGGGATGCCCATCCTCGGCCGAGGCTGTCATTGCCAGGAACAGGCAGATCATTCGGCCACCGCTGCGCCATCATCCCCGGGGGCGGGGAGCAATGGGGGCGTGTTCTGCCCCTTGGACTTTCGCTGTGTCTCGAGCTGGGTGACCAGCAGCGCGGGGGCGGTCGCCGACACCGGAACCCAGCCGCTCTCGGCGCCGCAGTTTCCGTTGAAGACCTCGACCCGACTGCCGGCGGCGGCGATCCGAGAGAAAGCCACCAGCGGCGTGCCGATGAGGTCGATGCCGCGTACGAGTTCGTCCTCGCGGCCATCGACCCACACGCGATGGGCCACCAAGACGTTCACGTTGAAGGCGTTTGGCATGCCGCGATTGGTGAAAGTGAAGCCGCCCTGGATGTCGTCGATCCACAGCCCATAGGGAAGCCCGGCGTCCTTTGCGGCTTTCTTGAGGCGCTTGCGGATCTCGTCGTCGGAGACGGACTGGGAGGCCGTGACGATGAGGCTTCCCTGTCTGGTCACCGCGGCGCGTCCTGTGGAGCGACGACCGTGTCCGTTGCTGACATCCTCGGGGCGAACTGAAGAGCGGCTCTGGAGAAAGCCCTGCAGGACGCCATCTTCCACCAGTGTGACCCGGGTGGCCTTGACGCCTTCGTTGTCGTAGACGTAGTGCCCGCGTAGATCCACACCGTCGAGCTGCGGCAGCGTCGGGTCGTCGTGCACGGATAGAAACGTCGGGAGGATCGTGTCGCCGATCATGTCCTTGAAGGTCTGCGCGTTGTCGATTCGCTTCAGTCGCTGGCCCTCCATCCGGTGCCCGAAGATCTCGTGAAAGAACACGCCAGCGGAGCGGTCGGACAGCACAACGGGACCGGTAAATGGCTCTTGTTCCGGAGCTTTGCGGAGATCTGTCAGGAGTGCGTGGAGCTCGGAGACGCCCTCTGCAAGCTCGTCCTCGGAGGGGAGGGCGTCCGCCGACTGCGTCGCCCAGCGTTTCGAGAGCCGGAGCACGGTGCCGTCGTCGGCGATGGTGTCGACTTGGGCGAGGATCGAGTACTCGATGCGTCCGTGTCGGACAGCTGTGCCTTCGGAGGAGTAGAACCAGCTGTTGTCGACCGAGGCGCTAAGACTGATCGATCCATCGCGGACGACGTCGTCTTGGGCGAGAATCGCCGACGCTCGACGGAGCGGGTCTTCCCAGGCGTCGGTGTCGATGTGGAGGACCGGCAACTCGAGGAGCTCATTGCGCGGCTCGGCGATCGGTGCCAGATCGAGTCCCGGCTCTTCGCCCACCAGGGTGGCTTCGTCGCTCTGTACCTTTGCCCAGCGCTCCCGAGCGGAGAGTACTCTTGCGTCGACCTCTCGCCAGATATCCCAACGCAAAAGTGCAATATCATCAGTCAGTGGCAGTCGGCGACCCAGGTTCCCCCCCCGATCGTCGCCGCTTCGAAGGGCGTGGGAGGAGTCGAGTTCGGCGGTCCCGATCCGGACATCCACGTCGACATTGCGGGTGAGGGTCGGTGCGTAGCCATGCAGGGCCCCGTCCTCGGCGTTCATGAAGACGGCGTGCCTCTCGTTGACCTCTGCGGCGATATAGTACGGGGAGTCTGCCGTTTCGGACAGGTCAGCGATCGCCCGACTCACCTCGGCCTCTAGCGCGTCAATGAGCGGGTCGCCCGATCCGGCGAGGGCGTCACCGGCGAGGAACAACAGCAGGGCAGCGCAAGTCTTCAGCAGTCTCTATTCCTCGGCGGCGGGCGGAGAGTTCTGCTCATCATCGACTGGAGCGCCTCCCTCTGGCGGCGCGGCTTTTTCCTCTGGAGCGGCTTCTTCCTCTGGTGCGGCTTCTGGAGCGGCCTCGGCAGGTTCCGGAGCAGTCTCTGGCGCAGCTTCCTCTGGCGCGGCCTCCACTTCTGGCGTATCGGCCTCGGCAGCGTCTGGCGCAGCTTCCACTTCTGGCGCCGTCTCCACTTCCGGCGCAGCCTCCACTTCCGGTGTAGCCTCGACTTCTGGCGCAGCCACCACTTCTGGCGCAGCCTCCACCTCTGGCGTAGCGGCCTCGGCAGCGTCTGGCGCAGCCTCGACTTCTGGCGCAGCGGCCTCTTCTGCCACCGGAGCGGCCTCTGCTTCTGGCGCAACGGCCTCTTCACCTGGAGCGGCTTCGACTGGTGCGGCTTCGCCGGCTTCGGCTTGTTCCGCAGCGTCGTCGTCTGTGCCATCCGAAGTGGCCTTGGCGCGGCGAATCGTGCGCTGGTAGCCCGCAGGATTTGGCTCGACGATCGCCGGTTCTTCGGGTTTCTCCGAGACCCACAGGCCGGCAGCTTGAGCCTCGATGACCGCCTGCATGCGCTTCATGTGGGCTTCGTAGGACTGGGCCTCGAGGGAGTTCTGGGCGGCCCTCTCCTTGGCGCGTAGGTACTCGGCATGGGCCGGCACGAACAGCTCGCGGGCCTCGAGGATATGGCCGAGGGCGACAAATGCGCGGTGATCCGTCGGATCGCGCTGGCAGCGCTCACGGATGCTGGCTTCGGCCTGGTCGAGGTCGCCGTTTGCCATGAGCAGGAGCGATTTCTCGATCTGAAGGCGCTGGTACAGGTCGCTGCGTCGGTCGAGGTGTGGCTTGGCCTTTCCGAGGAGCCAGCCAGCGCGCTCGATGTCGTCACCCTCTTCGCGGAGCAGAGTCGCGAACAGGACCTGGGCGCTGGACTTGCGCATGTCCTTCATGGCGACCTCGAGGAGCTCTCTCGCCTCTTCGCGGAGCTTCTTCTGGTTGTCGAGGTCCACGCGAGCTCTCGACATGAGCAGATCGACCAGGCGCGTGAGCTGGACGACATCTTGAGGAGCGAGGCGTACGGCCTCTCTCAGGAGCGTCTCTGCCTCTTCGACCTGTCCCTCGTCGCGGCGAGCCTGACCCATGAGCCCGTAGGCATCGGGCAGCATCGGAGCGAGTTCCATGGCCTTTCGCAGATGCTCCATTGCCTCGGGGCGGCGGCCCTGGGGGAACAGGAGCGAGGCCAGGCGAGTCCGGATCCGCGGCTCGTTGGGGAGGAGCTCGACGCCTTTCTCCAGGAGTGGGATGGCGGTGATCCGCGAGCGACGGGCGCGAGCCCAGAAGTTCGCGGCTTGCTGGAAGAGCTCGGGCACGGGGGCTTTTTCGATGGCGGCCTCGAACAGCTGCGCCATGTGCTCGCCCTTCACCTCTTGCTTGTGCTGGAGATCGACAGCGAGGATGTAAGCATCGGCGTTCGCCGGATCGCGGCTGGTCGCCTCGCGTAGGCGTTCCTCGCCCAGGTCGAGGCGAGGCTGCTTGCCCCGCAGGACGCCGATCACGGACTCGAGCAGCGGGTCCTGGTCGGGGAACTCGGTACGGCGGACCGAATTGAACTTGCGGGCAGCCACCGCGCAGCGGTTCGCCTCGTGGGTGAAGGTCACCTTCTCGACCGGATCATCGGTCTTGGAGGCCATCTTTCCGTACATCTCGCTCAGCGTCTCGAACACGCCGAAGTCGACGACCTCGCGGAAGCTCAGCCGCTTGCGAACCAGCGGATGGACCCGGTATTTGCGGTCGTTCTCGGTCCCGACCATGTCCAGGGCACCAGCGGCGAGGAGCTCGAGGCGCAGCTTGCGGTTGATGTCGAGTACGGCCAGCACGCTGCCATCACAAGCCATGCGCAGGTGGCCGATCGCCCCCAGGGCGGAGCGTTGCTCGCGGGAGAGCTTCGAGACCCGTTTCTCGAGGTGTTTGTGGAGCCTGTCGAGATCGCCTGGCTCTTTTTGGGCCAGGAACTTTGGATCCTCGACGAGCTTGATACCGTCTTGTTGATCGCGAACCGCGATGGCATAGGCGCGCGCGGCCAGGGGATGCCCGTTGATCTTGTCCGAGATCGGCCCGAACTTGTCGCGCGGGAACTCGGGAGTCTTGTAAGCGTTGAAGATCTCGTGCAGGAACCTGCCCTTCAGACCGCCGATCTCCATCCTTCGCAGGGCTGCAGCCTGCCCCTCTCGATAGAAGCGGGGCTGGAGCGTGGACAGGAAGATCAGACGAAGGGAGTAGGTGGTGGTGAGCAGTGCTTCGAGGAGCATTTCGATCCGGCTCTTGCGGAAGAAGTCGCCCTCGCGCCCGCTGGCGTGCTGCAGGTTTTGAATCACCATGACCCTACCGCTGAGATCAGCGGCGCCGAGGGCCTCGACCGCGGCGTTCACCAGGCTCACCGGGGTGCGGCTCTGATCCTTGATGGCGTCGGAAAGGCCCGGGGCACCCGCCTCGCGGCAGATCACGGCCAAGCGGGCGACCAAACTGTCGAATTCGCAGCCATATCCGAGCCCGAAGTCGGGCAGACGCGCCAATTCCGAGGCTGCCAAGGCGTGCTCGGTCAGCCAGGTCTTGCCGACACCCATCGGTCCGGAGATGACCAGTGGACCCCCCTCGGTGAGGTGGGCAGCCAGGGTCTCGAGCTCCTCTTCGCGGCCCGCGAACACAAAGCGCGGTGCGGGGATCTCGCTCTTCGCCTTTTTTGCTTTCGGAAGCTCGGCGACCTCGGGGAGATCGGCCAACGCTGGCGGCTGGGGAAGTCCTTGGATGAACTTCTTGCCACGACCCTTCTCGTGGGAGACGGCCAGTCCGCGCAGGGCGCCACCGAAGGCGAAGGGGTTGTAGTTGCGGGCAACCACGACCACTTTGGGCTTGTGGGGCGCGCGCTGTAGGAGCTTGCCGAGGTTCTCCAGGCCCTTGCTGTCTGCCGACTCTGGCTCGACCAGCACGACCACGCCGCCTTTTTGTGACATGGCGCGTGCAACACCTGTTTCACCGACGGGAATCACCGGGCTGACTGCTGGCCCAGCGAGCGCCATGGGTGCCAGTGCAGCGCGGTTGGTGAGCGCCAGCATGACCTCGGGATCGCGCAGGAGCGACCCGGATACTGCCAGCGCACAGCGGCCATCAGCAATGGCTTGGGTGACGTCATTCATGTTGTAGAGCCTCTCATCCCGATCATCGGACTCACAGGGGTAGCGCCCCTAACCGGAGGGTTACCCCGAATCAACCGATGCGGGTAAGGGGTGCCGTGGCGCACTCACTTTCCCAGCTCGCATCCGAGCTCCCGACCGACCCCGGGTGCTACCTCTTCAAGGATGGCGCCAATCGGGTGATCTACGTTGGCAAAGCCCTGAACCTGCGGGTTCGCGTTCGGCAGTACATCGCAGGGACCGACGAGCGCTTGATGGTGCCGTTCCTCGTGCGGGACGCTTCGACGGTGGACTGTATTGTTACAGACACCGAAAAGGAGGCCTTGCTCCTCGAGAATACGCTAATCAAGAAGCACCGGCCACGCTTCAACGTAAAGCTTCGCGACGACAGCAACTTCCTGCATCTCCGCATCGATCTGCGACGAGACTGGCCCGACTACTCCCTCGTCCGACGGATCAAGGACGATGGAGCGCGGTACTTCGGGCCCTATGCATCGGCGTCAAAAGCGAGGCATACCTTGGCGTTTCTGCAGCGCGCGTTTCCGCTCCGGACCTGCCGCGACTCGGTCCTCAAGTCCCGGACGCGGCCGTGTTTGCTGCACCAGATGGGTCGCTGTGTGGCCCCCTGTGCGGATCTCGTCACCCGCGAGGCCTACCTCGAGCTTGCCGAAGGTTCGATGCTCATGCTCGATGGGCGCAAGCGCCAGGTGATCGTGCATCTTCGCCAGCGTATGCGGGGGCATGCCGAGCGGCTCGAATACGAGAGGGCGGCCAGGATCCGCGATCTCGTCTACTCCATCGAGAGCTCCATCGAAGCGCAGAAGGTCGTCGACACCCGCCTCGCGGACCGGGATGTGTGGGGCCTGCACCGAGAGGGGAATCGCGGTGCCGTCGCCATTCTCCCAGTTCGAGAGGGAGCAATGGGGGAGCCGCAGGCGGCGTTGCTCCCGGCGATGGTCGGTGAAGAGGCGGAGCTGCTGTCGTCGCTGGTCAACAACGCCTATCCGTCGCGCGCTCCGATCCCTCCGGAGATCCTGTTGCCGGTGCTGCCAGCCGACGCCGAGATCCTGGAGGAGATCCTCTCGGAGCGACGTGGGAAGAAGGTCGTTCTCCGCGCCCCACAGCGCGGAAACAAGGTGAAAATGGTGGCGTTGGCTGCCCAGAACGCCAAGGTTCGCTACCTTCGTGAGACCGATGAGGAGGAGCGGCATCGGCGGGCAATGCAGCAGCTCGGCGAGATCCTCGAGCTGCCAGAGCCGCCCACTCGGATCGAGTGCTTCGACAACTCCAATACCCAGGGTACCGACCCGGTAGCGGCGATGTCGGTCTTCATCGATGGCAAGCCGGCCCGCCGAGAATACCGCCGCTACAAGGTCAAGACCGTGGTCGGGTCGGACGACTACGCCACCATGCGCGAGATCCTCGAGCGGCGTTTTCGCCGGGCTCGCGACGATGGGCGCTATCCGGATCTTCTCCTCGTGGACGGCGGCAAAGGGCAGCTCGGCGTCGCGATGGCGGTCCTCGAGGATCTCGGCATCCACGATCAGGCGGTCGCCGGAATCAAGAAGCCACGATCCGAGCGAAAGAAGGGGGATCGCCACGCCACCGACAAGATCGTGGTTCCCAACCGCAAGGAGCCACTGAAGATGCGGGGGGGGCACCCGGCGCTCCGGATCCTGCAGCATATCAGGGACGAGGCCCATAACCACGCGATCCGCTATCATCGCCAGGTCCGCGGCAGAAACCAGCTCGTGAGCGTGCTCGAGGGGATCCCCGGGGTCGGACCCGCGCGTCGCAAGGCCCTCCTCAAGCACCTCGGATCCGCGGAGGGAGTCGCCAGTGCCGATGTGGAGACGCTGGCCTCGGTTCCCGGCATCGGTGCGGCCCTCGCCGAGCACATCCACGGGGTCTTCCGGCCATGATCGCCCTGTTCTTGGCCGTGGCTCTCGCAGCCCCTCGCGAAGCCGATCTCCTCGAGGCAGAGTGGAGATCGCTCCAGCTCCTGCGCGCCGATCCCCAGCGCTATCGCATTGTGCGCGAGCCGTTCACGATCTCGGACGGCCCCCTGGAGCTGACGATCTCGGAGGGCGTGCTCGTACCGATCTTCAGTGGACACCTGGCCAATGACCGCAAGGCGCTCCGCACGCTCGAGCTCGAGACCAGTGAACGCGGCACCAAGGAGTTCGTCGGCTTCGTGTTCACGGCGGCGACGGCGACAGCGACGGTCTCTTGGCAAGAACGCGCGGACAACCTTATCTTTGCGAATCACATGGTCCGCAATCTGGGACACGATCGCGCCGACTTCGAGGCGGTCGCCCGCGGGGAGTCGTGGTCCAACGCCGTGGGTGAGGGAATGGTGCTGTCCATCGATCCCGCCATTCAAGCGGCCTTCGTAGGTCCCGACGACGAAGACGGCGATCCCTTCGAAGTCGTGGTCTATGGCGATAAACCGCGTCCCGGGTCTCGGGCACGGGCGGTGCAACTCCTCGACCAACGCGTGCAGACCATGAAGCGGGCGTCCCTTCCGCCCGGCCGCCAGATCGCGTCGGATCGCGTCGCCGCGGCCAGGGGGCTCGGGCCGCAGTCCGGTCAGCACCTGATCATCGATCTGCACACCTCCACGAACTTCGGCTCGGTCATGGCGGAGTCCAGTGGTCAGCCCCGCAGCCTCGACTGGATGACCTTGGTTCGCGACGACACCGGGGTTCTCGACAGCCGCCTCCAGAGCCGACTCACCACCTTCGACGTGAGCCCCGGGGGCCGTGTCCTGGTCCAGCCGATCACTGGTGTTCCGTTTCCTCCCTTGGATCCGGATGATCCGCTCTCTCCTCCGGCGGCTCCAGTACGGATGGAGGCCTATGACGCCTACTCGAACATCGTCATCATCCCCCGGGGAGCGGATGTCGAGGCGCAGATCACCTCCAGGCTCAAGCTCCGCGCGGTTGGCGGTCCAATTCAATGGTTTGACCTGAACATTCCTCTGGCCGGAAAGCAGGCCGACTTCAAGGTCATCAGCGTGAAGCGCTACCCCGACGACGCCGATCTGCTCGCCCAGAGTCCGCTCTTGCGGTTCGATCCCGTCCTGGCGAACAAGGGGCCCGACGAGGACGAGGACGAGGAGACGGACGAGAGCGACGAGGCCAAGGAGAAGAAGCCGCGAAAGCCACCTCCGAAGCGCCTGCAAGACGATCCCTACCTCGATAAGCCGGAGTCGCGGATCACCGTCGCCCTCCCAGAGCCCCTGCAGGCCGGCGACGACGTGATCCTGGATGTGGTGTGGACGGACGCGTGGCCGATGACCCACATCGCCTATGCCACGCCGTCGGCGATGATCGAGATTGCTGTCAACCTCGGGGAGGGCACGGGTCGACAGGGTTTCCTGCCTCGGCTCACCGGTGCGCCGGTCGGCAATCCCTCTCGTTTTCGCGCCCGTGTGGCGGTTCCAACGCGATCCAAGCTCTCGGCAGCGATCTCGGGTGCGAGGCTCAGCGCGAAGCAGGAGGGTGACTGGAACGTACTGGAAGCCGGAAACACGGATTATCCCGTACCTTTTGCTGATGTCGCCGTGGCGCGCTTTGCCGTTCACGACGAGGCTGCGGATGGTTTCCCGGTGATCCGCACCCGGCTTCTGGATTGGAAACAGGGACCGAACTTTGCACAGGAGGCTCGGCGCTTAATTCGGTTCTATCAGGGTTATCTTCCGTCCTATCCCTGGCCTGAACACGAAGTATTCCAGGGACCAGGCATGATCGACGGCTGGATCTGGGTGGCGTCTCACGAGATGACCAGTGTGATGAAGACCCGGGCGACAGGGGTCCAGGCTGCGGCGGCCCTAGCCCGAGGGAACACCGCGTCCCGGGTCTTTGCTCACGAGATGGCACATCAGTGGTGGGGACATCTCGTTCGACCCGCTCATCGCGTCGACTTCTGGATCTCGGAGACCTTCGCTGAGGAGTTTGCGTGCATGTACATGGAGGCGGTCTTCGGTGCCTGTGATGAGATGATGACGCGAAAGCGCAAGGGCTGGGAGAAGCGGGAAGAACTGCACATCCCGCGCGCTTCACTCATCGATGCCTACTCCTCGCCCCACCAACCCGGCATCGTGTACCAATACGGCCCATACGTCTTCCACCGCATGCTGCAGTCCCGGATGGGACACCGGCCGTACCACGCCGCCCTGGATCTTCTCCTGGTAGATCACCCCCACGAGCCGCTCACCACCGAGCGCCTCCTGGACTACTTCAATCGGGCCTCGGACGAGGATCTGACCGACTACTTCAACTTCTGGGTCTACGCCGGCTTTGTGCCCGAAGACGTCGTGCTCACTCACCACTGGGCGGACGGCTCACTGGAGCTCATCGTCACCGCTGATGTGCCATTCGGGACCTTCGACGTGCCGGTGGTCGTCGACGGAGATTCCGTGTGGGTCGACGTGATCGACGGCCGGGGTTCGCTATCGGTCTCCGCTGCGGCCGCACCCGAGGAAGTCGAGTTGGATCCCCACTTTCTGACCCTGATCAAGCGACGGCGCACTACTTCGCGATGAAGGTGAGCTTCAGGTTGTGTTTGGTCTCGCCTTTGCCGAGGAGTGGGAGCCCAAACTCCTCGGTGAGTTCGTAGGTAACGACATTATCGGCGGGAACTCCGGCGAGCTCGTTGATCCAGTACTGACCCTTGGCCTGGATGCCTGAAGTGAAGCGTTCATGGTCTTCGGCGTTCTTGTGCACGACCCACTCCTCGATGGCCGATCCATCCGCAGTGAGGCGCACCGTGTGGAAGGCCTTGCCGTCACCTGGGACCCAGAGGACCTTCGTTCCCACCGCGGCGCCCTTCTTGGCCAGGCAGCTGCCGGTATCGGTGGTCCAGGTGCCCTTGAAGGTGACCCGCTTGTCCTCGGTCGTAACGGCTTTTCCCGCGCCTTCATAGGTCGCCGCGCAGCCTGCCATGTCGACGGTGTACGCGATCTCGATCTTCTTGATCGGGGTCAGATCGATGGGCTCGGCGGCCAGGGTGGTGGACATCGCTAGGAGGTGGATCAGCATGGTTTTGTCCTGGTGGATACGGCGACGATAACAGGGGAATGGGGACCACGGGAACCCGCCAATACGTGGTAGAATTGTCGCAGTGTGCCCGATTGTCGGCGTTTGAATGAACCCGCACTCGGGCATGCCTATTGCACTCGCGTGTGAAGTTGCCTGGGGTTGCACCATGATTCGAATTCTTCTCGTCCCTCTGCTGGTCCTCGGCGCTTGCTCGGAATTCGAACTGCGCGACGCCACCGAGCCGCCCGTCGCCGGCGAGCCAGACATCGTGGTCACGCCCGCGGCCATCCAGTTCGGCGAGCTCGCCTCCGGGGGTGAAGAGGTCGCCAGCTTCGTCGTCGAAAACCGCGGTGACGCAACGCTGCACGTGGCGGATATGCAGGTTGTCTCTGGCATCGGGTTCACCATCCTCAGCCCGCTGGCCTTCGACCTCGACATCGACCAGACGATGAGCGTCGACGTGTTGTTCACACCGATGCAGGTCGACAACTACGGCACCATCCATGTCTTCTCCGACGACCCCGATACCCCCGAGGCCCCAGTGGACCTGCTCGGGAATGGCTCGGTGCCTGAGCTGCAGATCACGCCTTCCTTCTATGACTTTGGCGAGACCTTCCTGCCGTGCGGGTCCGAGGTCGATCTCGAGCTGCGCAACATCGGGCGCGAGCCTCTCACCATCACCGACGCCACCTATGCTTCCGGTGGATTCCTCGATCTCGACGCCAGCTTGCTCACTCTTCCGATCACCCTCACGATGGACGAGGCGGTCTTTGTGACGGTGTCCTTCGCAGCTGTCGACGAAGGAGCCGACACCGGTGTTCTCGCAGTGACCTCAAACGATCCTCGGGGCGTCGTGTCCGCCGATCAGACGGGGGAGGGCATCTACGCCGACGAGGTGACCGAGGTCTTCGAGGAGCCCGGCATCGCCCCGGTCGACGTGCTCTTCCTCATCGACCAGTCCTGCTCGATGGCCGACGACAACATCGGCCCGATCCAGAACGGCATCCCCGACTTCATCAACGAGCTCCAGCAGCTCGCCGACTATCAGCTGATCGAGGTCACCAAGGACAGCGGCTGCGCCAACGGCGGGATCGTGAACGCCTTCACGCCGAACGCCGCCAACGTGCTGATCAACAACGCCTTCAACGCCGGCCCGCTCGAGCAGCTCAACACCGAGATGCTCCTGAGGCAGGCCGAGAGGGCGCTCTCGCTCACCGGCCCAGGCCAGTGCAACGACGGATTCTTGCGGCCCGGAGCTTTCCTGCAGATCGTGGTCGCCAGTGACGAAGAAGAGCAGTCCTTCAACGACCACAACTACTGGCTCGGGCAGTACCTGAACTACGTGCCCGACCCCGCCATGGTCACCGTGAACGCCATCGTCGACGTGAACTACGCGTGCGGTGACAACTCGGGGCCCGGCGGCTACCTCGAGGCGGCCAACATGACGGGTGGCGTGGTCCTCGACATCTGCAATGCCGCGTGGGGTGCGCAGATGACCCAGATCGCCCAGGCAGCTGTCGCGGGAATACGCGCCTACAACCTGGCGAGCCCAACGGAGGTCGGCACCATCGTGGTGACTGTGAACGGTGTTCCCACCAACGACTTCATCTACAATCCGGGCACCCGGACCGTCACGGTGAACAACCCGCCCATCGGCGAGGGCGACATCGTCGAGATTACGTATAGCCCCGCTTCGGAGTGCTAGGGCGAGTTAGGTTGGCCCTCTGAGAATCTGGGGATTACGTCATGGCGGGCTTCGAGGGAACGGTCTGGGCACCGGGACAATATAGGTACACGCTAGCTGATCGCAGTACTGAGATGCTGCCCGCCGACGCTGGCACCCACGCGGTGTCGCGATCGGTTCACTATGGCCTGTGCTTGGTCTTCGAGGGCATCCGGTTCTTCGTGCGCGAGGATGCTGGGCGGCTCCAGGTCGTGTTCCTGAACATCGAGCACAACATCGACCGCTTCCGGGACGGCATCGCCTTCAACCTGTCTGACGACCAGCAGGCGAACCTGCCGAGCACCAAGGAAATGCTGGAGATCTTCCTGGGTTATCTCGGGAGCCCGCAGCTCAACGGCTTCCTTACCGAGATGGCTCGAAACGGCTCTCAGGGCTACCTGCGGCCGTTCACCGTCGACGACGACCAGTCCATCGGCGTAACCTTCGCCGCCAACCCGGTGATCCGGGCGGTCGCGGCCCACTATCGCTCCTATCTCGGCGAGCCCTTCCACGGGGTGGTCATTCCGTGGCTCGTGCGGGCGGTGGGCGCGAACGGCACGGGGTGCCTCAAGCTCGGTGGCAACTACCTTCTCAGCGTCAAGGCAGTGCAGCAGGCGCGGCGCATTCGGCCAGATGCCGGGGCGGCGCTCTTCCTGGATGACCGGCCCTATGACCCCCTTCGCGGGCGCACAATCAGTGAGTGGGACTCCTCGGCCTGTATGATCGGTCTGCGAGACGGCACCATCATCCGTATTCCCGACAGCCCGCTGATCCTGCCCTCGGTGACTGTGCGAGGGATTACCGAGGTTCTGCGGCAACAAGGCGCCAAGATCGAGGAGCGAAACGTGGAGTACGGCGAGCTCCTCGACCGCGCAAAGGCAAACGAGGTGGTGACCGTGGCGAGCCTCGGGACTGCCGGCATCCTGAACCGGGCCTCCAGCCTCCTCCTCCTGGGAGAAGACCGGGAGCACGTGGCGACAATCGAGGCCGACATGGAGCATCCGGTGTTCCAGGCCCTCGGGCAGGCACGCGCGACCTACTGGGATCTGTATCGCGGCTTGGCAACGGTTCCAGATGGGCTGGTGCTCACGACTCACGATGTGGGCCCGGTCGCATAGAGACTGGCAGAGGCCCGCACCAGAGCCGATGGGCGCCGGCTCGGTCGTCCGCGCGGTAGACTGTGGCAATGCGACCTCGAAATCCTGTCATCGCGCTCGCGCTCTTCGCGCCCGGTGCCGCCTTCTGTGCCACCATTCAGGTCCCCGAGGACTTCGCGACAATCGGAATGGCGGCATCCGAGGCTGATGCTGGGGATGTCATCGAGGTCGATGCCGCGACCTACGTGCGCGAGCTGGACGAGGCAGCGCTCTACAAGAACCTGACGGTCCGCGGCGTCAACGGGCGTCCAGTGCTGCCCCAGATCCAGAGCTCAGTTGGCGCTATCCTCATCGAGAATGCCACTGTGCGGGCCGATGACGACCCCATGGCCGGTGACCTCGGCAATGACTACGGCATCATCCACATGGGGGGAACGCTGACGCTCAACGATGTGGTGCTCGAAGGCATGGAGCACGCGCCGGGGCTCCTGGTACTCAGCGGTGTGGCCATCCTCGACGACGTCGTTGGCTCGGACTTCGGAGGGGGAGAGCTGGCGCGCCCCATCACGATCGTGGGCGGCGAGCTCGAGATCTCCAACTCGACGTTCAGCCACAACAGGTCCGGGGCCATCAGCGCGGCGGGGGCCAGGGTCGACATCTCCGACAGCACCTTCTACAACAACAGCGCCGATGTGGGGGCGGACATCGCCGCGGTCGGCGGTCTGCTCGCCGAGTTGACGATCACGTCCTCGACCTTCCAGTACAGCTCGGCGGTCAGCGTTGGTGGGTCCATCGCCGCGACCCAGATGAACATCGAGATCAGCGACTCCACCTTCTCCGACTGCTACGCGGACTGGTCCGGCGGGGCGATCTACGTCGATCCGCTAACCCTGTTCGACCCGGCGCTGGTCCTCACCGAGGTGGTGTTCGAGCGGAACTCGTCCTGGCTGTGGGGTGGCGCAGTCTTCGTCGGTCACGCCAACTCCACCCTCGACACCTGTACTTTCGCGCAGAACTTCTCCACCGCATTCGCCGGCGACGTCTACTTCGGCTCCGGCACGGCGCTGGTCACCAACTCGCACTTCTCGGACTTCAGCACCATCGGCTCTGGCGGCTCCATCTATGCCGAGGCGGCGCTGCTCTATGGCGCAGTGAGCATGGATCTGACCGTCGAGGACTCGGATTTCACCGGCTCCCAAAACTACGAGGAGGCCCTTAGCGGCGGCGGGATTGGGCTGGCTTCGGGCGCGGCGGTGAAGGTCGTGAACACGACCTTCACCGACGTCGGTGCCTTTGGGAGCGGTGGGGTCTTCTTCTCGAACAACGCCTCCCTGGACCTCGAGGGCGTCACCGTAGCCGACGCCTCTGCGCCCTTTGGTGGCGTCTTCGACATGTCAGTCTCCGAGCTCGTGATTCGCGGGGGCACTTTTGATCGCAACACCGCCAGCGAAGCGGCCGTCGGCTACCTCTTCAAGACGCCGATCGTCGTCGAGGGCTCCAGCTTCAGCGACAACGACGCCGACTTCGAGTTCAGCACCTTCTGGCTCGACCAGGCGCGCGGCTCGTCGTTCGTTGGAAACTCGTTCTGTCACAACCGCGACACGTCGGCGGCCACGATCGGCATCTTCGGCCGCGATCCTGGCGATCACCACTTGACCAACAACCTCTTTGTCGCCAACCAGGGCGGGTCCAACATCGCCTATTCGGAGGGCGAGGTCGGGCAGGAGCGTCCATCGGTCTTCATCCAGAACAACGACTTCGTGGACAACCACGTCGACACGGTGTTCTTCGTCGCTGGTGGCCAGGTCGATCTGCGCAACAACATCGTGGGCGGCTCGCCTCAGGGGTTGAAGCTCGCCTCCGCCGACGCGGTCACGGGGGGCTACAACCTCTGGTACGACCTCGACGTGAAATCCGACGACAACCTGTTCCCCGGGCCGGGCTCCGTCGTCGACAAAGACCCTCTCTTTCAGGGGTATGCGCCGGAGGACTGTGGGTCGAACTTCTGGTTGATGCCGGACTCTCCCGCCTTGGATGCCGGCGACCCGGGCATGAAGGACCAGGACGGCTCGGTCATCGACATCGGCGCTTATGGGGGAGAGGGCGCCGGTCTCGAGGACCCGGACGGCGATGGGTCCTTCGAAGACCGGGACTGCAACGAGGCTGACGCCGAGATTCATCCGGGTGCCCTGGACATCCCGTACGACGGCATCGACCAGGACTGCAGCGGTGCAGACCTCTGCGATGTGGATGGCGACGACTACGATCACATCGTCTGCGGCGGCAAGGACTGTGACGACGGGAACAAAGACGTTCACCCGGGCGCACACGAGTCCTACGATAGCAAGCTCGACGAGAACTGCGACGGCTTCGAATCGGCGACCTGGATGGTTGGCGGAGGCGGCTGCTCGACGAGCCCTGCGGTGCCAAACGCGGCCTGGTTTGGGCTACTTCTCGCGTTTGGAGCTCGTCGCCGGGACTGACGCGCCCAACCGTGCCTAGATCACTTAGCCCTTGTTCTTCTTGAACAGGCCCCTCTTCTTGGTAGGGGGTTCCGTCGGTGCCGGTGCTGGAGCCGGTTCTTCGGAGGGCGGGGCCGCGGGTGCTCCCCACGGGTTGTTGGGATCGGGGGTGGCCTCGGGCTCGGCTACCTCTTCGGGTTCCTCCGTTGCGGGCTCCTTTGGGGCCGTCCTGTTGGCCGGGCGAGTGGCTCCTCCAGCGGTGGGCTCCTCTTGCGCTTCGCCTTCATCAACGTCTTCTTCTTCTTCTTCTTCTTCTTCTTCGCTGTCCACAACCTCCTCGGCGTCGCCGGGCGTGTCGGCGGGTTCTTCGGCAGGTGGAGGCTCGGCCGTGAGCATGGGCACAGCCTCTGTTGTCGGCGTGTCGCTAGCTGTGACGCCCGTACCGCCCCACACGGCCAGGAAGAAGGCTGCCGTCAGCATGAGGAACACGACCACGACGACCACCAAGCCGCCCCCGATGGCCAGGATCGGGAGGCCGGAGCTGACGGGCGGCGTCGGGTCTTCCCATGTGGCGAGGTCGGCGGGAACTGGTGTTCGCAGGGGGTCTTCGCGCTCTGGTGCCGGCTCCCCGGTACGCGAGAACCAGCTGTCCTTGCCGGGCTCTGGCGTGGCGCTGGAGGTTTGGTGGGGGTCGTCGGTCCACTCCGCTTCCTCGGGCTCATCGTCAGTTGGCTCGACCAACGTGTCTTCTTCTTCGGCTTCCGGCTCCTCCGCGAGCCCGTAGCCTCTGGAGACCGGGGAGAGCGCGGGTGCGGGCGTCTCCGCGAAGATCTGCGCATAGACGGGCGGAAGCGACTCACCGGCGCTCGGGACGGACTTTGGGGATTCTGGCTCTTCCGGTGGATCGGCGTCTTCGTCGACAGGATCAGGTGGTTGCGGGTCCTCCGGTGGAGTGTCTTCGGAGCCTTCCGCCTGGACTTTTCGCCGTGATGATTTCTTTCCGCCCGAAAGTAGGCTGCGCCTTCTACGCCCCACGTGTCCTCCTCACCGGTCATTGTGTCATATTGAGGGCCATGGATCCGCGTCACCTGGAGCTAGCCACCGAGTTCTGTACTCTGGTGCAGTCAGAAGATCTGCTCGCTTATTTGCGGTTGGAGCCCCAGGCGTCGGCGAAGGCGGCCAGGGATGCCCTGAAGCGAAAACGCAGTTTCTTCCAGTCGATGCAGAATAATCCCAAATACAAGGGGCCGGCGCGCTTCCTGATCAAGCACTATCGTGCCCTCGATGCGGTGCTCGAGGATCCGGCAGAACACCTCGCCCAGGTCGCCGAGGCCCGCGCGGTGAGCCAGCTTCCCCTACTGGAAATGGCCATCGACAGCGTCCTGGCAGACGGGATCCTCGACCCCAAGGAGGAGGTCTTCATCCGCGAGAACGCCCGGATGCTGGGGATCTCAGACGCTCTCCTCCACAGGGTCCTGCGCGAGCGCGCCGAGATGGCCGGTGTCGATCTGCCGAACCTGAGCTTCAAGTCGCTGCCGCCGGCCGCTCCGGCTCTCACGCTACCGACCGGGACTACCACTGCCGAGCTGGTGGTGCCGCGCAAGGATCCCGGCCTCGCGACCCAGAGCTGGTGGGACAGCCACTTCAGCGAGGCACTCCTTCGGGTGGTCCCTCCGGGCACGACACGTATGGTCGACCTGGCGTGTGGCCTCGGCTGGGGCGCTCTCACGATTCTGCCGAAGCGGCCCAAGACCGAATACCTCGGGATCGATCAGGATCCCGCCAGATTGGAAATGGCTGAGAAGTCGCTTCGAAACTCTCCGATGGGCGGCCGAATTGCGCTCCTTCCGGGCTCCGCGGCGACCATGCCCATACCCGACGATGCGGTGGATCTCGTCCTGTGCGTGATGAGCCTGCACACCTTCCTCGACACAGTGCCGGTGTTCGAGGAGGCTCGGCGGGTGCTGCGTCCCGGTGGGCGCTTCGTGGTGGTCGAGCCCGATCGCAGCGGTCAGCAGTTCTACTTCGATCGGCCACTGCCACAGGTCAACGAGGCGGTGCGGGTGCTCGCCCACCTCGTCGACGAGAACATGGAGCACGACGCGCCGATGTGGGGGCGGCCCGGGGTGTCGCTTGGACCCGCACTCAGCTCCCGGATGTCGTTCTGCGGCCTCAAGCCCCATGAAGTGAGGGTGCACGCTATCCAGGACTCCCGCATCGACACCATGGGCGAGTTCGCCAATCGGCTCTCGAACCTGGTCATGGATCTGGGACGCATGGGTGGGCTGGACTCCACCAACGACGTTGTACGCACTGCAAACGACGCTATAGATTCCGCCGAGCTCCAGATCGGTGAAGACACGGCGGGTCTGGCCTGCACCCTCCTACCGGCGTTCATCGCGGTCGGACTCAACACCTAGGCTAGGTACAGAAATCCTCGATCCGAATGAGGGTTGGATGCGGATCTTCGGCGTTCGGAGAGCACACGTTGCCGTGCAGGAAGTGTCTCGCCTCGGGGAAGGAGGATCGGAACAGGTTCGCGTTCTCGGGCTCGTTCTCGAAGGTCGCCACCACCGTGCCTCGATAAGAGCGGATCTCGGCGATGGCCACGTCCTTGAAGGGTTTGTCCGCCATCTCGAAAGTCGGCTTCAGATGCAGGACTGTGCGACCGCGGAAGTAGGGGAAACCGGCATCGACGAGCGCTTGCACCGTGCCTTGGCCCATGCCGTGCACGTGACGGCCGGTCAAGTAGTAGACGAGGCCCCCCCGCTGCCAGAACGTCTTCACGAATGCGGGTCCGCCAACGGCTGGGCGGTCGTGCACGACAAACGCATCTGTGAAGAAGCGCTCCGCCCAGAAGCTCGACAGCCGCTGGAGGATCACGGGATTGGAGAGCCCACGCCTCCGGAGAGGCTCCGAGATCGACCAGCCGAACTCACCGTGCTCGATGTCGGCGACCAATGGCGCGACTTCGGGCACTTCCTCGGCAAAATCCTGGAGGATCTTCAGGTGGCGCCCCCCTGTGTTGAACAGTGTGGAGTCGAGGTCGAACACCGCGATCGGTAGCTCACCAGCTGCGGACAGGCGCTCGGTCTCGGCGAGAACGGCGCTGAGGGATTCCTTGGACATTCACAGATGCTAGCCTCTGCGACCGGGTGGCGCTCGTCGCCCTGCAAACGGAGGATCGACAATGCCCGAGTGGCTCCAGGAGCTGGTTCCAATCGGCCTCCTGCTCCTCGTCGTCACCTTCGTGGTGATGCGGCTTCCCAAGGTGGAAATCGGGCACACCGACGCGTTTCGCCAGCGGCGGCTGATGAACTGGCTACCCCTGGGCCTGACCTACGCCTTTCTGTACATGGGCCGCTACAACCTCACCGCGGCCAAGAACGCCGGAGCGCTCACGGGCGAGCAGTTCGGCGACATCTTCGGCTGGGGCGCGATGGTCTATGGGCTCTCGTTCTTCCTCAACGGGCCCATCGCCGACCGATATGGCGGTCGAATCACTATCCTCATCTCCTCGATGGGCAGCGCTCTGGCCAACCTGGCCATGGGTGTGCTGCTCCTGACCCGGACCGAAGAAACGAACATCGTCCCGTACTTCATCGGGTTGTACGCCATCAATATGTACTTCCAGAGCTTTGGGGCGGTGTCGATCGTGAAGGTCAACTCCGCCTGGTTCCACGTCAAGGAGCGCGGCGTCTTTGGCGGGATCTTTGGGGTCCTGATCAGCCTGGGCATCTACTTCGCCTTCGACGGACTGCCAAAGGTGGTGGAGGGGTTCGGGCTCGCTCCGCACTGGCTGTTCTTCCTGCCGGCAGGTGTGCTATTCGCTGCCTGGTTCGTCGATTTTGGGGCGGTGCGTGCCCTGCCGTCGGACGCGGGCCACGTGGACTTCGACACAGGCGATGCCTCCTCGGGAGACGACGGGCCCCAGGAACACCCGTTCTCGGTCCTGAAGAGGATGCTGTCGAGCCCGATCATTCTCACCATCGCCGCTATCGAGTTCTGCAGTGGCTTTTTGCGGAACGCGATCATGCACTGGTATCGCGACCTGGCGAAGGGCCTGAGCCTGACTGACCAGTTCGTCTACGACAACTGGGGCATGCTGCTGTGCGTCGCCGGGATCTTCGGCGGCATGTTCGCCGGCGTGATCTCCGACCGAGTGTTCCAGTCGCGTCGCGGACCGGTGGCAGGCGTGCTCTACGGGCTCATGCTGGTGGGGTGCGTGGGCGTCTACTTTGGACTGAACTCGCCTCTCACCGTGGGCTACATCGTGGTCTTCATGTCCATGTGCGTGATCGGCGTGCACGGCATGCTCTCGGGCACGGCCAGCATGGACTTCGGCGGCAAGCGGAACGCCGGCATCGCGGTCGGGCTCATCGATGGGTGTGTGTACCTGGGCACGACGCTGCAGTCGTTCATGCTCGGTCGGATGCTGCCCGAGCACGGCACTGTCGAGGCAACTCAGGCGGAGAACTGGACGGTCTGGCCCCTGGTGATGGCGCCGATGGCGCTGATCGGCTTCATGCTGACGCTGCGAATGTGGAATGCGAAGCCGAAGCCAAAAGCTGGCGTGGAGGCTGCCGATTCTGGCTAGTCCACCGTGACCTGGCCCTCGTCGCCCTCGGCTGTCACAGTCCAGTCCCCGGCCGGCACGTCGAGCAGCGTATAGTCGAGGGTCCACGGGCACTCACAGTCGCAAGTCATGTCGGAGACATCGAAGTAGGTGACCGCGATGGTGTCTCCGGTCGTGACGGCCTCGAAGCGCCAGTCTGCGCAGCATTGGTCGACGATTCCTACATGGCTGACGGCGATGGAGCCGGCACCAGCGGTGAGTATGAGTTCCTGCTCTACCGTGTCGGTGGTCGTCTGGTCGCAGGTCGCGCTATCCATCTCGGGCAGGTCGGCGAGGCTGGGGTCCTGGGTCGAGCCCGCCAGGTCGGTGTCGTCCTCCATGACGTTGTCGCCGCCGAGATCTTGGCCGCCAAAGCCACGTTGTTGACCGCATGCCACCACTAGCAAGAGAGGGAGAAACCTCATCATGATCCTACCTACCACCCGTGCCTGAGGAACTGTGCCTGGCAACTTCGCCAACGTCAAGCGATCGCGCGAGGCGAAACCCCACGACCTCGGAGCGGTAGTCGTCCTCGGTGCGTCGGCGGTGACAGAGCCGTCCCATCCTGTTGTCGAATGACCAGGCGCCACCACGAGTGAGTCGGCCAGTCACAGCTCCGGTGTCCAGGGCAAGGGCGGCGATGGGCAGGTCCGGCAGGCTGGGCCCGCGGGGCTCGTAGACATCGCTGCACCAATCGGAGCTGTTTCCGGCCATTCCGCGCACGCCATACGGACTCTCGTCGGTCTCGAACTCGTCGATCGTCGCCGGGAGCGGCTTTCCAGCGCGGCTGGCGCGCACGCAGGCCCAGACGCCGTCCATGAGGTCGCCCCACGGCAGATACCGCCCGTCCACGCCGCGAGCGGCCTTCTCCCACTCGAGCTCGGCGGGCAAGCGCCATGGTGTGCCGGTGGACGCCTTCCAGCTTGCATAGGCGGCGGCGTCGTGCCAGTCGACGAGCAGGACCGGGTAGCGGGGGTGCCACGCGTCCCCATCCGCATCGCGACGGAGGTGGTAGCCGCGCTCGTCGAGGCCATAGATGGGGACCGCCTCGGAGCCGGCAGCGCGCTCGCGTGGCACGTGGTTCTTTGCGAGTTCGGGTTCGCCGTGGGCGAGGAGATCGTTGAGAAAGGCGAGATAATCGGCGTTTGTTACCGGATGCTGCTGGATGATGAACGGGTCCACCCAGACGTGGCGGTGGGGGGGAGAAGACGGCGCGTCGGGGTCGCCGCCGTTGATGAACCAACCCGCGGGCACGTAGATCTCGTTGGGTCCGAGCTCGTTCGGGCGGATCATTCGGATGGGGTAGGGATCGGACTCGCCGGGTCGCACACCCTCCCAGGCCTCGTTCCGGCCAATGGACACCGGATAGCGGACCTCGGCGTAGCCCTTCTTGCGGAGGACTAGGAGATAGCTGCCTTTTGGGAGAGGGACCTCCCTGAGCGGCGTGGTTCCGAGAGTCCGCGACAGCTGAGGCACAAGGCGGCGGTTCGCAATTGCAAAGGGCAGCAGCTCGACCTGAACGCCGGGTGGATCGGTGACGAGCGTGAGGGTGCCATCTCCCTCGAGGTAGGTGGCATAGCGACCGTTGTCGTGGGTCTTGAGGAGGTGCTCATAGCGGCGGGCCGCCGTCTCGTCTCGAACCGCTTCCGCCTCGACATGGCGAGCATGGTAGAGGTCGGCCAGCAGGGTGTGAGCCTCGGGAAGTCCTGGCATATGGGTCAGGGCAGCCTGGAGTAGCTCGGTGACGTGCAGCTCTTCGACATCGGCTGCGGCGGCGAGCCGGTGCGACTCGTCCTCGAGTTCCCAGGCCGGTCGTTTGTCGTCCTCGGTGTCGCCGCGCTTGTGCTGCCGGATCAGTCGCTCGGCCTCGGCTGCGTAGGCCCGGGCTCGTTGTCGCAGCGTGCTGACCTGTGGCAGAACGCGCTGGGCTTTGGCGACCACCTCCAGCGCTCTCTCTCTCTTTCTGGCGCCCTCCTGCCAGGCGGTGATGACGTCGGCGAGCACGCCAGCGTTCTCGGGTCGGGCTGCGCGCTCACGCTGCATGGTGTGGATGCGCAGTTCTTCGAGCTCATCGGGGATTGGGCGACCGGTCTTCGGAGGCGCTGGCACCTCGTCGTCGCGGACCTGGGTGAGGATGTCTCGGGCGCCTTCGCCGTCATAGACGGGCATGCCGTACAGGATGTCCCACAGGATCACGCCCAGCGTGTATACGTCGCTCGAGGCGTCGAGCTGGTCGAGGTCTCCCTGAGCCTGCTGCGGGGACATGTAGGCCGGCGTTCCCGCGATGGTGCCGAGGCGGGTGTGCATGCTCTTGTCGGTCGAGCGGTCGGTCATCACCGGTAGCAGCCCCGCTTGGGGCGCTTCCTTGGTGCCGAGAATCTTGGCCAAGCCCCAGTCGAGCACGAGGACCTCGCCATAGGGGCCGACCATGATGTTGTCGGGCTTCAGGTCTCGGTGGATGACCCCCCGGGCATGCGCGTGGGCGACGGCTTCACAGACTCTTCGAAAAGCATCGATCAAGCGATGGAATGTCCAGCCCGTCGCCGCCGGTCCCCAGGTTGTGTCGTCCGAAGCGGCGTGCACCTCTTCGATGACTTCGGTGAGCGTCTGACCGCGCACCACCTTCATCGTGAAGAAGTGGCGACCGTCGTCGAGGGTGCCCTTCTCGTGCACTGGGACGACGCCAGGGTGCTCGAGCTGTGCGGTTGCCTGGGCCTCCTCGACGAACCGCGCCAAGATCCCCCGGTGAGCGACGAGGTGCGGGTGGATGATCTTCATCGCTAGCACGCGGTTCAGTTGGCGGTCGAGAACCCGACGCACCTCGGCCATGCCGCCCATGCCGATCAGTCCGAGGTCTTCGTACCGCTCGTGTTCGACCGGGTTTGCCTCGGGCAAGATCTAGTCTTCTTCGGCCAGCGCAGCGTACTTGTCCTTGCCGCCGGTGCGCATGATGATCACCCCCGCGCCGAGGCCGAACACGCCGAGGAATGCCAGGCAGCACAGACTCGGGCACAGGACCACGGGCGAGAAGGGTCGATAGGAGAAGTAGTAGCTGACTCGCTCACCGAGCCCCGCTGGGTGTGGGCCGGAGTAGGTGGTGCCCTGGAGGGCCGCTTCGGCGTCTGCGGGGAGGGTTGCGTCTTTCGGATCGCCGACAAGCCAGGTACGAGCGACGCCTTGGTCATATGGTGTCACGGTCGCGGTGAGCCCGCCGTGGGAGAGGTCGTAGAGGAAGGCAACCCGGTCGTTCAGATCGACGCGGGCGGCCGCGGCGCCGACATCGCCGCCCATGATCTTGGCCTGGACGGTGGTGTCGAGCCCCTCGAAGCTGTACTCGTCGACGACGCCGAGCAGCAGGCCAACCTGGCAGGTGACCATGGCGTTGGGTGCGTCGAGCCCCCGCGGCTTGATGGCGAGGTGGCAGGCGCTCATGTCCTCGATCTGCAGCTTGGAGATCCGCTTGTTGAACTCGGCCATCTCCTGCTTGAGTGGCACTCGCCAACCGTCGGGCAGCTGGGTCGAGATGCCGGCGGCCTCCAGGGTTGCGCCGTACTCCAGAGCGGGCGCAGCCACCATGATCTCCATGCGATCGAGGAGTTCTGTCCTGGACTTCTTGGCGAACGAGGCGCGCCGGTCGGTCGACACCAGTGCGAAGTGCATCATCTGGCCGGGGACCTGGAAGGTACCGCCAAACATGTTGCCCTTGGCCTTGCCCTCGGCGAACTTGAGATCGAGGTCGACGAGCGCCACATCGCGACCGGCGACCGTGGTGATCTCGGCATTTGCGACGGTTGCGTCGCTGCCCCCCATCTCGGTGGACTTGTCGATGTACGGCTGACCCCACGCCGCGGCATCGGTGATGGGAGACTGGATGGGCGTGGCCCACGCGACGACGAAGACGTCCCCGGCGGTGGTCTCGCCTTTGAACTCCCAGTCCGCCCACTTCGTCATTCGCCAACCCTTGGGAAGGTCGATGCGAACGCCGAGGTCGGCGAGAAGGAACTCAGGTGCGTCGGTCTCTCCCCCATCCTGGGCGAAGGCCGGAGCCCCAGCCAGCAGACCCGCCAACAATGTCAGTGTCATGGTGCGCATGGCGGGCATCCTAGCGGCTGTCTCTGTCGATGTCGATGGCCCAACCACGCCGGGTGGATGGGTTCACCAATTCATGTCGTATGGCCGCGGGAGCAGCTGGTTTGCGGCAGCGCAGGGAGGGCGGTCGGACCGAGGATTTCCGACAGGAAGTGCCGGCGGAGGTCGCTAGCGCATACCGAGGCTATGACGCGCTGAATCACGCAAGAGTAGATACAGCCCGGGCCCGGCGATGGGCGCGCAACAGAGCGTCAAGGTCATCAACACCAGGATCGGCACCGCCAGCCTCCACGCCCACAGGCGGTGCATCGCCAGGCCGACTCCGGTCGCCGCCAGCAGGACACCCCAGCCTCCGAAGAGGATGCCTTCGCCGATCCCGATCATGAGCCCGAGGAGCTCGCGGTTGGGCAGACCCGCGAACTCGGGCTCGCTGATCCCGATGAAGTAGCCCGTCGGCACCATGAGGAGGCCGAGCAGCAGGATCGGTGCTCCGAGCACGATCAGGATGACTCCCGCGCCGACGATTCCGGGATCTGTGGAGCTCCGCTCGGTCATTGGAAGTCCTCTCGAACACCGGGCCTGAGCAGGGCGTAGAGGCCGTGCATGGCAAGCGGGGGTGTGCAGAAGGCCGCCATGATCGCAAATGCAACGACGCCAACTATCCAGCCCCAGGCTGTGCGCCGTCCGAGGCCCACGGCCCCAACCAGGAAGAGCACTCCCGGCGCGAGCACGAAGAGCCCAGCGACGCCTCCAATGGCCACGCCGAAGACCAAGGGCAATCCCTCGAAGTCGGGGTCTGTGGCCGCGCCGGGGCCCCCGACCAGGGGCATGGCGATGGCGAGCAGCACACAGGCGATTCCCATGACCCACAGGGTGCCGTTGGCCGCTTCGACGTGGGGATCCAGAGTGTGTTCCGGCGGATCCGCCTGCTGGAGCGGACCATCGCCGGGGGGCGAGAAAGCGTCGAGGCTCACTATTCGCGGCGTCGAAGCACGACGATCAACAGCGCCAGCCACGCCATTCCACCCAGGGGAGTGGGAATGGTGCTGCAGCCCTGACCGGGGGCACCTCCAGCGTCGGCGTCCTTGGTGTTGTCGGGTGCGCCGCCGTCGGGGGCCTTGTTGCGTCCGCAGCCGCAGCCGCCGGATTCCTCGAAGTTGCTGGGCTCGGTGAAGTTGGTGGCCCCTGGTGTGGGAGTGCCGACGATCTTCCAGTCGTCGGGTTTGTCGTTGTCTACGCCGTCCTCGACGCGGGCGAGGGACTGAGCAGAGTCCGGAGCGGGGGAGGGCTCGGCGATGTCGTTGGTGTCGTCGAAGAGCGCGTCGTCGTTGTTCTCGCCGTAGACCACAGTGTCGACGGGGTTCATGTCGCAGTCGAGGAGGCGGATGCCGTCCCCATTACTGCTGGCGTTGCCCAGCGTGAAGGAGGCGACGAGATCGGCCTCTTCGACGAGTTCCCCGCCAATGACGTACCATTCACCCGGTCCAATCATGGTACCTCCGGGGATGGTGATCTCGATGTCGTCCCAATTGGCGCCAGCCAGAGCCAAGGCCCAGCCCGCGATCGAGACCTCGGCATCGGTACCGTTGTAGAGCTCGATCCACTCGAGATCGGTGTCGGTTCCGTCCGGGTTGCTCATGAACTCGTTCAGGACCACG
>PJEL010000952.1_pt1 | contig 31644 bp, 37 predicted proteins | sample 1853271 | NCBI WGS metagenome assembly PJEL01 (sample SAMN08108733, study PRJNA415343) | Invertebrate metagenome, whole genome shotgun sequencing project. | host: Globobulimina | place: Sweden: Gullmar Fjord | collected 2015-08 | reverse complement strand
AAAAGGATTAGAGTTTAGCAAGTGCGTATAATCGACTTCCAAATAGCGTTCTGGGCTATGAGCATACGTTGCCGCTGGTGTAGCATGAGTAAGCCTCGCGGTTGATACAATACCCGTATCAAAACCCTGCTTATGACCCCACTCCAGCAGTGTTTGCTGATGATGTTGCTGACTGCCTTTGCAATCACCTCGATTCTGCTCTGGGCCCATACTGATTAATCCTGCTCGGGTTTTTACCCCGGTCATAATCGCGCTCATAGTCCCTGCGGAATCAGGTGTTTGTTGATTGGTATTATAGGTTTTGATTAATGCCGTATGTGGAAAAGTTTCGAAATGCAAAAAGTGCTCTTCCCCTAACATTCCTTGCTGCTGACCTTGCCAAATTCTTGCCGCGGTTAGTGTTGTAATACTCATACCATCACCTACAAATAAGATGACATTTTTAGCTCGAGATTGACGATCGTGACCCTTGTCAGCCGCGAACGCGGTGAGTTTGTTTTGCAGCCATTCATTGCCCTGCTGATACCAAGCATTCTGGTCACTATGATTTTTTGCATCTGCCGCAACGGTATTAGAAGCAAGACTAGGAAACGCAAGAAAGGCGAATAAGAAGATAACGCTAAATCGAAGACACCGCATGAAAAACAACTCAAAATTGATTATGCGGTCATTATGAAGGTTTTTAGAGGATTTAAAATAAAAAAGGGGCCATCAAAAAAAATATTGAGGCCCAAACAAGGTACTCAGTACAAATCAATTAATGCTTTGCGGGCTTTACCGGCTTAGTAGGTTTTGAACCAGGTGCGCCAGTCCCTTTTTTGGCAATATCATTTTTAATAACAGCATAAAAACCGTAAAAGAAAACACAGGCTAAAAATACAATTAGCAAACCAGAAAATACAACTTCATCCATATACATAACGAGTCCCTCTTTATTTGTTTTGAAATAATAACGACCAAATAGGCGTTATTAATTAATAATTTTGATGTATTTAGATTAGCAAGGAACCCAATAATGATTTTGATGTGGATCAATTTTTAATTCTAGTATTGAGGATGAGCACAATAATGTTGATCTAAATCAAATAAGAAAAACAACGAAGGAATAAAGGAAGGGATAATTGCTACTAACAATGAATATAGAGAAAATACGAAAGAGACCTGAGTTCAATTCAGGCCTCTTTTCAAAAAGACATTTTAATAAAGAAATTTAAAATTGGAGGTGTTAAAGCGCCGCTCATTATTTAGAAAAAGTCTGCTAAATAATTATGACAGCTTTGACAAACGATACCGCAATTGTCTTGGTGTTAGCCCAAGAATCTTAGCCGCCATGGTTTTATTACCACCACATTTCGCAACGGTTTCTTGAATCTGATCCAAATCACTCTCATTAACACGTTGATAAGGACGCGAGTATAAGGTTTGAAAATTTGGAATAACCTGAGTAGCCATTATATGTGCAAGTTGAGAGCAGATAAACCACAGCTCTTGCAACGGTAAATTACCGGCCACCACATCCCGTAAATCCAATACCAACACGGCTAAAGTTGATTGACGAATGCGCAAAGGTACCAGCAGACAGTGATCTCGATGACTAAAATCGATCGGTGACAATGCTTCTCGATTAAAAGCTTCCGGGCGTTCTGATCCTTCTCTTATCAATAAGATAGAGCCAGATTCAAAAACCCGAAGTAATGAATGCTGCACGGTAAAACTGTAAACACCATTAACGACTTGGCGTGAACAATATTTCGCTTGAAAACGATTATTCGTATCAGGAACAGCAATACTGACATTATCGATACTGGTGACATCAACCATTAGTTTTAATAGCTGCTTAATTGTTTGCTCATCATTCTGACGACTTTCTAAAACAGTACTTAACTGTGACATCCAGTCTTCAGGGATAGCCATTTTATTGTGGCTATGACGATAATTTTGAATCTTGGCTACATCATACATAAGGTTCACCTCCGTTAGTGATAAACCTTATATGGCAACAATCATACCAATTCATAAATCATTGATATTGCTGATAATATAAGCCAGAAAATGATCTAAAACGAAGCGAAACGCCTCCTTTTAAATCATAAAATACCTGCAAGCCCTAATAAAGTGCAGCTTTAAAGCACTACGCTACGCCAGGATCATTGTTTGGCAAATACTCTTTTTTCAACCAAGTAGAAAACGCTCGGCAGGCATCTTGGCTAGTGAAAATGCCCGCCAATCGTCCTTCTCTTAATACAATAGCAGCGTCCCACGCATCGGCTACCATGTTATCTAAAACGTCATCTAAGCGCGTATGCAAATCTACCGAATAAATCCTTCTTCGACAGATATCACCCACCGTTAATTCGGTAAATTCTGTCTCTCGGTGCCCAGGCATTTGAGCAAGCTTTATATCGGCCGTTGAAAGTAACCCTACCACCTCATGATTCACAACCACGGGAAGGTGGTGATAATTCTTTTCTGCCATCAAACTGATGGCATCCGTAATTAAAGTAGACTCATCAACAAGCTGAGGAAAGGGGGTCATTACCTCAGTCAAGATTGGCATATGGCGCATATTACAAGCTCCTTAAACTCCGATCCGGCCTAATGTATCCATTATTTGGCGTAAGATTCCAGCCAACGTCGGATGCGCCTGCTCAAACTCTACCGCTTGTAACTCTATACGATCAGAAAGGTCTTGATCAAGCTCGCCTTCATTCTTTGATACTGAGGCAAGTTTAACATCCTCAAGCACCTGTTGTAATAACGCTTGGCTCTGCTCATCCAAACTACTTTGCTGCTGTAAATGCTCATGAACTTGGGTCAATAATTGATGTAGCTTTGTATCAGCCATAAAACGCTCCTTTTTATCTATTGTAGGATCATCGCACCGAAAAGACTTAATTCATATCAAGTTTGATGAAAGAAATGATGTATCTTCTGCTCAAAAACGGGAATACGCTTTATTCCATATAAAATTGCAAAAAGACCTTAATTAAATAACCTGCCATGCCTAAACCTAAGGCGAGAAACAGAATAAAATTGCCAAACTTGCCAGCTTCTGACTTCTTCCCTAAGTCGTAAATAATAAAAAACATGAATAAAATCAGTACGCCTACACCGATATTCAGCGACCAATATTCAAATTGCTCTATTGTCATAATGCACCTCAAAAAGTCGGCGCCATATTAACCATTCAGCGCGATGAAAGCCAGCTGACGCTAGGCTAGAAATATTCAGGACAAGCGTCACGATTATTGGTTATGATAATGAAATAATAATAATGACCCTAGCGGCTGATAAACAATATGCTCACCAAAAAACTGCACTCAAAATCGTACACATTTTTCTTCATACTCCTATTATCGGCTTTCACTTCCGCTCAGGCAAGTGAACTTCCGCATCGCACCTTGTGCGTATTCGACCCCATTGGAGTTAAAGGACCTGCCTATCAAGGCATGCTTGATTATAAAGCCGCAGCACTAGAATGGGGGGTCATTCTAGACCTAAAAGCCCATACCAATGAAGCGGTGGCTTTAGCCGATTTTAAAGCCGGCCACTGTGACGCAGTAGGCCTTACCGGCACTCGTATTCGTCCCTTTAACAAATTTACTGCGACAATTGAAGCCGTCGGGGCCATTGATGATTACGAACAGATGCGCAAACTGATCGGCATGCTTGCCAGCCCAAAAGCCAGTAAATATATGATTGAAGGTGATTATGAGGTGGCTGGGATAATGCCCGCAGGTGCGGTATTTGTTTTTGTTCGCGATAAAACAATTAATTCTGTAGAAGCCGCTGCCGGTAAGCGATTAGCAACACTTGATTACGATACGGCCTCAGTAAAAGTTGTAAAACACATCGGAGCAACCATGGTGCCTGTCAGCATTGCAACATTTGCACCTCGTTTTAATAATGGCTTTGTTGACCTTGCCTACGCCCCAGCCATTGCCTATGAACCTTTCGAAATGTACAAAGGCATGGGAGATAAAGGAGGAATTTTACGCTTCAACCTTGCCCAGATGAACGGCCAGCTTATTCTGCGCAAAGACAAATTTCCTGCAGACTATGGCAAACATAGCCGTCGCTATGCATACAGTAATTTTTCAAAAGCACTTGAACACATCATTGCCGCTGAGAAAGGCATTCCTGAAAAATACTGGATCGACCTACCACAAGAAAAACAGACAGAGTATAAAGAGATGCTACGCCAAGTCCGCTTAGAACTAATGGATGAAGGTATTTATGATAAGCGTATGCTTAAAATATTATTCAGACTGCGCTGCCAAACTAACCCTGGGCATTATGAATGTATTGAAAAACGAGAAGGCTAAACTTTAACGCCTCAAATGAATCGATTAACCGTAAGAGTATATTGTGGAACGTTTTGATTATTGCATTGTAGGAGCGGGTATTATTGGCCTTGCCATTGCTTATAAGCTCAGCCAACAAGATAAAGGGGCTAAAATTTTGTTAATTGAGTCTCACCGCCAATTTGGCAGTGAGACCAGCAGTCGCAATAGTGAAGTCATTCATGCCGGGATTTATTATCCCAAAAACAGTTTAAAAGCCTTATTATGCACTCAAGGCAAAGAGCAACTCTACGATTTCTGCACGCGCTTTAACGTTCCGCACCAACGTACTGGCAAGTTAATTATTGCGGCCAATGAAAGCGAAATAGGCACCCTCGAAAGCATTCAAAAGAACGCACAAAATAACGATGTATCACTGACTTTATTAAATCAGGCAGAGTGCAAAAAATTAGAACCTAATATTTCCGCAAGAGCAGGTTTATATTCGGAATCAACCGGAATTCTTGATAGTCATAGCTATATGCAAACACTATTAACCCTAGCGGAACAACAAGGTGTTTTATTTAGCCCAAATACCCAGCTACTGAATGCCAACAAAACAACCGATGGCTTTAACATAATGCTTGCGACACAAGATGGGCAATATGACATTCATTGCCGTTCGTTAATTAATAGCGCGGGTTTGCAAGCAACCTCTGTAGCAGCAAATATTGATGCCTTAAATAAAGAATATATTCCAACATATCATTATTGCCGTGGGCATTATTTTAGTTACCAAGGAAAAGCCCCTTTTACTCACTTGATCTACCCAGTGCCGAGCAAAAATACAACCGGACTTGGCATTCATTCAACACTGGATTTATCTGGGCAGGTGCGCTTCGGTCCCGATACTCAATACATTGATAGCATCGATTATGATTTTGATGAGCTAAAGCAGAGCTTACTAAAAGAACAGTTCATAACCGCGATAAAACGATATTACCCCGGTATCGATGAACATAAACTACAACCGAGCTACTGTGGAATACGGCCCAAACTCAGTGCCAGTGGTGAAGCAGCACAAGACTTCTTAATTCAAACTCAAAACGAGCATCAGGTTGCAGGACTCATTAATTTATTTGGCATAGAAAGCCCAGGGCTTACCGCAAGTTTAGCCCTGGCAGATTATGTGGCCAATAAGTTAATTAATCGCTAGGCGTAAACATTAGAGTCAGTTGGCGATGTAACATTGCTCGAATTTCTTCCCGATTCAACGCTTCTGGCTCCATCAACAAGCCTTCATATTCAATTCGATGTATGATCGCAATAACGATATTGGCATCTTCAACTGGACTTGGAGATTGAATTAATTTCATCAAACTGACCAGTTTCAGCATTAATGCTTGCTTGTGTTCTTGGCCCAACTTGCGCAGATGAGGGCTTAAAATAGCTTCATAACGAAACGCTTGCTCAGCAACTAAAGCATCTCGATGATCGGTAATTTGCTCAACCACGTATTGCGTCATATTGTCCGAAATAATATCAAGCATGCCATTCGCATTCGCAATCGCATCGATGAATGATTTACCATCACCACCAGAAATCGGCTCATATAAACGCATAGAAAATTGATTAACAACCTCAAGCGCCTGCTCTGCGTAAAAAGCAAAAGTATCGTTAATCAATTCTTGAATGTCTTTAAAATAATAAGTCGTGGCGGCCAGCGGCACATCAGCTTCTTTTGCAACAGCACGGTGACGAATGCCACGAACCCCCTCTCGTATTACAATACGTAAAGCCGCTTCTAAAATTAAACGGCGGCGCTGCTCACTTCCTACACGACTGGTTTTGCGTCCCTGATACTTAACATCTGTTTTTGAACTAGAGACTGCACTCTCCGTTTTTTCAAGCATGCTGCGGTAATCCTTCTGAAGTCTTTTTATTTATATTGCTGATATTTAACTTATATTAGATGCGTATATTATCTTTATAATTATTTCGTAATAGAACCATTAGTCATGGAACTATTGTACTAAAAATCGTACTGAATTTGGAATTACATACTCCACAATAAGAGAAGTAGAAATACGACGTTAAAGCATACGAGAACAATAACAATAAAATGCTAGCAACGGTAATAATTACCTAAAAAAAGCGGCAAAGAGGTTTCAGTATTATTAAGAGATTGCCGCTATTAACATTCATTGTTCAATAAACTAGCGCTTTTAGATGAAATATTGCGATCTGGCATGGCTCATGCAGTTGTCTTACAAACCGTCATATTGATAGATTAACTGCCTTATTTTAGGAGCTGTGCGATGATTCTTGACCGCCTCAGTAGCTACATTCAAAACCAGCCATTTGGCAACCAAAGCAAAGCTCAAGATAGCAACAAGGCTGAAGCGGTAGGCGCTAGCTCTGTTTTGCCTCAACCTAGCAAAGAAGCAATTCCAGAAGAATTACACCTTTCTAACCGTGCCAGCTACTTAGAATACCTATCACAAGAATTTGACGTTACCGCCCTTGATAACGAGCAACTGAATCAATTACAGAGTAAATTAAATGACTATGGTTTCATTGCCGCTGGCGATATTAATGGCATGCGCTCACTCTCACTGGCACGCCAGCTCACCGAACCCAACGAAACAATTAATGCCATCGATCTATTGGATAATTTCAAAGCCAAATTTGATGAATTAGAAATCCCTTATAGCATGCGTCAACAAGTCGACAAAATGAGCATTGTTATTCAAAACATGGCTTCGGCCAGAGCACTGCCTAAAGCCCAGATGTAATAAAGACAGAACCTATAAAGACTGAGTATATGCGGTCGCCGTCAAAGTAGAAGGCAGCTGTAGAAATGCCACAATTTTGCGATGAAGGTTGAACAGTTCTCGGCGTTTAAAGTCTTGCAGCGTTCCATGCACGGCGCTCAATTCGATAACCTCATCGACTTGCTCGGTTAATATTTCAACGACATGATCGGGCGTAAGCTGCTCTGCCCGCATCCACACAGCAACAAGTTCAGCGGCATTGGATTTCTTTAAATCGGGCAAGTGTGAATGTGTCTCAGGACAATCGATCAACTCATGCAACATCGCTAGATACATCGGAATGGCTTCTCGCTCAACTTGCGGCCCCGCAAGACCTGCTTGCGCTAAAGCTGCATCAACTTCTGCCGCTACCTTAAGTGCAGAAGGTAAAGAATTAGATTGCGTCATCAGTAAACTCCATTTCATGCTTTACTTACCCTAAAGGGTAGTCAATAAATATAGGAAGGCTATGTGAGTGATTCAAAGTCACCAGATTCAGGATTCGATTTAGAACAATTCATTAATTTAATAGCGCAGAAGCTTTTTCCTCGCTGGTATGCACGCCATGCGGTGAAAGAAGTTGAATTAAATGAAATGGAAGCCATCAATCCTGAGAGTTATTTGTGCCATCGCTGGTTAAGCATTATTAGCGTTCATGAAGCCGCGGCTGAAAGTTTGTTAAGTGCTCATGCTAAATGGCACCCACTGGCCGAGTTATTAAAAAAAACCATTGTCGATAATGAATATCCAAGAAAGCTATCAATCACTGCGATTAAAGGTGTGAAAAGCAGTCAGTGTGATGATGATTATCCAGACCTACTGAGCTACGCAGCACAGCAAGCAGATCAAATACCTCATGAAACCGATGAAGATTTCAATAACAATATTGAACAGGCGTTTACCTCTGAAGAAGGCTTACCTCAAGTTTGCTACCGCGAATGGGATGGGCGTTATTATCTCATGAATACAGAAGAGCCCCGCCACTTAGGTGCGTTACTTCTGCAATGCAAAAACAAACAACGAGACCACAGTCTATCCTGCAACATTCATGTTGAATCGATCCAAGGGCGCATTCTTGACCGAATTCGTTCAGGCTATTGGATGCTATTAATGAAACGTGAAAATGCTTACCAGCTGTACCAACTATTAAAACCGGCAAAATTACATTGTGAGATTGCAGAATTTGAATGGCGTCGCTCTGACTTGGTATTTTTTGTTGCCACAAAATCAAATCCAGCCATGAATCAGATTTTATTAATTTTGCTGAGTAACCACAATTCAAAGCAAGTGGTTGACTGGGGGCGTTTTCTTAGCCGCACGCACTTTCCTTTTCACAATCAATAAGATCCCATCATCAATAAGATTCATTATTACACCGCCTTCTCTTCATATTGCCATCTTGTGTAAAGTCGCAAAATCCGTCATTCTGTCCCTCTTTACCCAAAAGCTACAATAAGAAAAAGGATCGGCCTAGGTGATTAGAGGAACCTGGAGTTTGAATGAACCCTTAGTACCCGCCAACATTTCCGCCATCATGGTGAAAATTGGGCAGGAGAAAGGCATTTCACAAGACTCCCTACTTGAAAATACAGAGATTGACCCTGCGGCTTTCACCGACCCGAAAGCACGCTTAACGTATCAGCAAGTTATTATTTTAACCAATAACATGCTCAAACTCTGCAAAGAGCCAACACTCGGGCTTGAATTAGGCAATGCCATTAATATCAATCAATTTGGTATGTTAGGCTACGCCATTTTAAGCTGTGCTAACGTACGCCAAGCACTTAATTTAGGCTTGAAATACCACGTTTTAATTGACCCTGCATTCAACTTTGAAGTCGACGAACAAGACGAAACCACCTCTATTCGCTTAACATCTCACATCCCGATCGAACACATTTACAATCTTTTATGTGATATTTTTCTTACAAACTTTATCAGTTTGGGGCACTTTTTAACGGGCTTAGATATCATGCCGCAGGCAATTCACATTAATCGACCTAAGCCCGACTATGCCGATCTCTATCAAGATTATTTTCCGGGCTGCCCGGTGTATTGGGATCAGCCACGTACCGAGATTATTATTGATAGTCAGCTACTCGATACGCCAACGACACTGGCCGATGAATCAACGGCTAAAATGGCAGAATCACAATGCGCAGACATCTTAACTCGCATGGGACCCCGAGAAGGCATTGTTGTTAAAGTACGTCGAATCTTACTCAGCAATCCTGGACACTTCCCACCGATTGAAGCCGTTGCAAGTCATCTTGCGACGAGCACCCGAACGCTCAGCCGTAGCCTACAAGAAGTCAGCACCTCTTATCAGAAAATTTTAGATGAAGTGCGTAAAGAAATGGCGATTGAATACTTAAAAACATCCAGCTTACCCATTGAAGAAATTGCAGCCCTTATTGGTTATAACGACCCGTCTAATTTCCGCAAAGCCTTTAAACGCTGGACCGGAAACCCGCCAAGTTATTATCGGGCAGCAAAGAAAAAGAGCTAGAGCTGTCTGAAATAGCGTTCTCTGAAATAGCTAAGCATTAAAATAATGCCAGTTGCTGCTCGTCCACCTCCGGGCAGCGACCGCCAATACCAATTAAGCGAATACCTTTAATTTCATCAGCGTCATGTCGCCGCCTTGCTTGCTGCAATAACTGTCGAAACGAATCCAAACTCACTGCCTGTAAATGATCTGCTAGCGTCGTTTGGCTGAAATCGGTAAATTTAACTTTCACAAAAGGCGCTAAACTTCGGCTATCAATGTTCGCTTTTTCAGTGCGCTGCAAAAACTTATGCCATAACGAATCAACTTCCTCATTTAACTGCTGCGCAGAAAATAAATCTTGTGAAAATGTATGTTCAACACTGATCGATTTTCGTATGCGGCCAAGACTCAATAAGCGATCATCTTCACCGCGGCACCGTTTATATAAAGACGCCCCGGTACGGCCAAATAAATGAACCAGCTCGATCAAACTATACGACTGCGCATCAGCACAGACGACAATCCCTTGTGCCGCCAAACGCTCAGCGGTTTTAGGACCAATACCGGGTATTTTTCGAACCGGTAACTGAGAGATAAATTCATCCACTTGATGAGGCTTGACCGCAAATAAGCCATTGGGTTTATTCCAGTCACTGGCGATTTTTGCCAAAAATTTATTAGGCGCGGCCCCCACAGACACGGTAATGCCAACCTCGACTTCAACCTGCGCCCGAATTCGATTACCGATATCAATCGCGGAATCCGCCGGATCTAGCTCAACATACGCCTCATCTACCGATACTTGTTCATAAGCAATGCCATAACGCTTAATAATCTCCATGACCTGATTAGATACTTCACGGTAAAGCGCCATATTGCCCGGCAATAAAATAAGATTTGGACACTTTTTCAATGCTTGTGCCGTTGCCATCGCCGAATGAATGCCAAATTCTCGAGCTGGATAATTGCATGTTGAAATAACACCGCGACGCTCAGAATGGCCACCTATCGCAAGAGGGACATGGCACAGCTGAGGGTTATCCCTCATTTCAACGGCCGCAAAAAAACAATCGCAATCAATGTGTAATATTTTTCTCATCCCTCATATTACTGTTTATAAAAACAGTATCAAGTGAAAAATATTGAAAAATCACTTTCTTTTTTAGCGACCTTAACCGTTACATTTGTCACGCGTGGTGTTAGCCTTAACGATATTATTTAGGAGCATTAACAATGTCAGAATTTGAACAAGCAAAAAGCGAATTTTTACACCAGTTACCGCAAGATAGCTTCGTTTTTGAAACAACCTTAGCCTTCATCGAAAAGTACTTCGACTTTACCCCTAGCGCCTTTGATAATGGCGGCGTTAAAAATACTGAAAGTCAAAACCAAGGCTCTTGTAAAGTATTTGCTTTAGCTCAACTGTTAGACCTTAGCCAACAGCAAACATTGTGCTGTTTTGGCCAACATTATCGCGATGTATTAGCCACGCCAGAAGTCGATAACCATCACAATCTTCGTCGTGTATTAAAAGAAGGTTTAACAGACATCAATTTTGATCAATTCCCATTGCAACAAAAAATGGAGAGTTAATGGCCGCTTTCAATTTAAAAGCTGGGTTAAACCCAATCACAACGTTGCTGCTTCAAACCACCAACCTTGATGAAATACAACAAGAGCTCAAGGCAAAGATAGAACAAGCACCCAACATGTTTATTCGTCTACCTTGCATATTCGATTTTGCTGAGCTGAATGAAAGCATTGATCTACCCTCGCTTTATTTGGTGTGCCATGAGTTTGGCATGCTTCCTATTGGGGTTAAAAATGCGCAAGTTGATCACTACGAACTGTTAGAACAACTTGAACTGGCTGATTTTGGCAAAGGAAAAAATAAACAAAACCGAGTCACGGCTACCCCGATTGAAGCCAGCATTGAAGAAAGCACAATAACAGAAGCCTCTGAGCCTATTATCAACTTTGCCGAACCCGCAGCTGTTAAAACCACCGTGCATAAATTCCCAATACGCTCTGGCCAACAACTGACCGCTGAAGGTGATCTTATAATTTTTGGCTTAGTCAGCACAGGCGCAGAAGTGCTCGCAGGAGGCAGTATTCACATATACGGGCCACTCAGAGGACGAGCACTAGCAGGGATAAAAGGTAATACCAATGCGACGATCAGCTGTCAGTCTTTAGAAGCTGAATTAGTCGCTATTGCCGGCGAATATAAATTATTTGAAAATAGCGAACTGCACAGCAATCAAGCGACACTGGTCCAACTTGATAATGGACGCTTGAACATAGAGTCAGTTTAATGAATACTGGTTTTTGCAACTTTTTGTAAGGAAAATTTCACTTTGGCCAAGATCATTGTCATAACCTCTGGTAAAGGAGGCGTGGGTAAAACCACCACCAGTGCTGCTATTGCAGCTGGTTTAGCTTTGAAAGGACACAAGACAGTCGTCATCGACTTTGATGTGGGTTTACGTAACCTAGATCTTGTTATGGGCTGTGAGCGTCGTGTTGTTTATGATTTCGTTAATGTTATTCATAAAGAAGCCAGCTTACGACAGGCACTCATTAAGGATAAGCGCCTCGATAATCTTTATGTTTTACCCGCATCACAAACTCGCGACAAAGATGCACTTAATAAAGAAGCGGTTGAAGCAGTATTAGATGAACTTGCTGAAGACTTTGAATTTATTATTTGCGACTCACCTGCAGGCATCGAAACGGGGGCACAAATGGCCCTATACTTTGCCGAAGAAGCCATCATTGTTACCAACCCAGAAGTATCCTCTGTGCGAGACAGTGACCGTATATTAGGCATTTTGCAAAGTAAGTCTCGCTTAGCGGAACAAGGTAAGCGTGTTAAAGAGCACCTATTATTAACCCGCTATAACCCGACTCGTGTTGAAAACGGAGAAATGCTTTCCGTAGCGGATGTCGAAGAGATTCTGGCTGTGCCATTGCTGGGGGTTATTCCAGAATCACAAGCCGTATTAAAAGCATCGAATCAAGGTGTTCCTGTTATTCATGATAGTGAAAGTGATGCGGGACAAGCTTATGACGATGCCGTTGCGCGTTACCTAGGTGAAGATCGCCCACACCGTTTCTTAGAAGCTGCCAAAAAAGGCTTTCTCAAACGCGTATTTGGAGGTTAGTTATGAGTTTAATGGATTATTTTCGAAAGGAACAAAGTGGCACGGCCAGCATTGCAAAAGAACGCTTGCAGATTTTGGTCGCTCACGATCGTGTTAATAGCCGTGGTCCCGATTATTTACCCGAGATGCAGCAAGAGTTATTGGCGGTAATTCGTAAGTACATCGCCATTGCTGATGATCAAGTACAAGTTAATTTAGAGCAACAAGGCACCGCATCAGTACTTGAACTGAATGTTATGCTGCCTGAAAACTAGATGCTTAATCGACTATTAAAACCTTGGCAACGGGCTTCCAATACCTGGCAGCAAGCGAATTGGCTGCCACGCTTAGGATTAATATTAACGGTTATCAGTTTTTTCTTTATTTACCCCGGTGTCACTGAACCGATAATGACGATCAAAGCGACCGTTAATTTATTTGGTTTAAAAAGTACAATTTTTGAAGAAACTCGCAGCATCTGGCAAACCGTCGTCAGTTTGAGAGAAGCAGGTTATGGCGCTGTCGGCATGATGGTCGTGACCTTCAGTATCATCATCCCTATCAGTAAAGGCTTATTGATTATCTGGGCTTGGTTAAACCCTACCCGCTGGCGCTGGCAACTTATTTCAATGGTCAGTAAATGGTCGATGGCCGATGTTTTTGTCGTCGCCATACTCGTTGCGTTCTTTACAGCACAAGCGACCGCCGAATTACAATCCAGTCTCCATCAGGGTTTCTACTGGTTTACGGCTTATTGCTTGCTATCGATTATTTCAGGCCAATGTTTAGCCCGTTTCGCGGATCAACAATTACCGCCACCAGCGCAGTAAAAAAAACAAAACTGAGCTATCCTTATTAGATTATTTTTAAATATTCGGATAGCCCGTTATGCAAACCATCGCACTGCACCACATCTTATTAAAAAGCCCACTATTAGCGGATGACTTAGCCAAAGAATTAGAACTTGGGGCAGACTTTGCTGAGCTTGCACGCGAATACTCAGCCTGCCCTTCCGCCCATCAAGGGGGTTTTGCCGGTTATCACCCACAAGATGAACTGCCACTATCAATCATTGAAGCACTGGCGGTCATTAACGATGCTCAGCATTTTGCTGGCCCTATTAAAAGTCATCTTGGCTACCACCTATTAAAACCTGTTGGCGATAAACCTCAACTCGCACTAAGTGATGAGAATATTTTATCGGAAGATGCCGTAGAACCAATAAAGGATGATAAAATGCCGATCTAGTTTGCAGGTAGGTCATTTTATGAATAATAACGCTGAATCTTCCAATTATGGTCAGGGAGAAGCTTCTTTCAATGCGGCCGGAGGCTTTGAGGGTATTAAACAGTTAGTTGATGCTTTCTACGACGCGATGGAAACACGACCGCAAGCACAACATATTCGCGATATGCACAGCCCCAACTTGGATGAATCTCGAGATAAATTAACTCGTTTTTTAGCCGGCTGGCTGGGCGGCCCCAAGCTGTTCAGTGAGAAATACGGCCCGATTCGAATTCCGGTCGCTCACCGTCATTTAGACATTGGTCCTGCGGAAAGAGATGCTTGGCTTGCCTGCATGCAAGTGGCCGTTAATGAACAACCTTACCCACAAGACTTCCGCGATTATTTAATGGCCCAGCTTTATGTTCCTGCTGAACGAAGTCGCAACAGAGACTAAAACCTGATGGCTATCGCATGATCACTTTTGATAATGCTTAAAACCATCACGGCCATTATTTTTGACCGCATACATCGCCTCGTCGGCTTGCTGTATCAGCTCATCAACATTGCGCGCACTGAGTACCGCCATCGTAGTCCCCACACTAATAGTGATTCCCTCTAAAGGCGCTATATCCATGAAATCTAATTGTCGTACCGCTTCAATTAATCGCTGACAGTATGACTCTAAGCCTTGCGCTGAAATATCCTGTAATAGCACTACAAACTCTTCGCCACCGAAGCGGCCAACACGATCATGCTCGCGCTTCATCCCAAAGAAAATTTCAGATAAACGCTTTAATACTTGATCCCCAACCGCATGACCATAATTGTCGTTAATCATTTTAAAATGGTCCACATCAATCATTAACAAAGCAATACTGGGCTTTACTCGAGCCAGCATATTTAATTGCTCAACAAACGCACGTCGATTCAAAACACCGGTTAAACCATCAATATTCGCTAATACCTGCAGCTTATCATTAGCTTCTTCTAAAGCATCGGCTTTTTCAGCTAACTCAAAAGTACGCTGAGCAACACGGGCCTCAAGCTGCTTATTAACGATTAATAACTGCTTACTCAAATGCTCTACTTCCTGCTTTTGCTTAGCACGTAAATACAGCATATGAATCGCAAGTGACGATAAGAAAGCCAATAACCCATATGATATCCACAAGCGCGTGCCTGACAAAAGCTGCGAATAAATGGCGATGTCATGGAAAATAGTCACAATTAGAAGAGCGCCTCCCAAGGCTAAATAGGAACTTCCAGGGCGGCGGCGATACAGAACCTTTAACAGACTCCAGCTATACAGAACGATCACTCCCACCAATAACGCCTGAAAGACACTAAGAAACAAGGTAAATACTTGCGTCGGTAAGGCAAAAATACTCAAGATGGGCAAAATAAAGACATAGCTCACATAGCGGATACTACGACGGGAGATTTCCAGCGGAAAAATATGATGCAACCATAACAGCACCAAAGGCGGTGCGATTAGCATCGTTAAATATAAACAGCGAATATGCAGCTGCCAATCTAATGCTGCAGCGACTTGATATAACGGCTGATTATCCGTAATACCCACTCGCAAAGCGACTAAGAATGCAAAAGCGGATAAGACTAAAGAAACATGGTCACGTTTATCAATGAAATATTGAATAATCAAGAAGAGGCTAACAATAAACGCTAAAGCAACCACAAGGGCTTGATCAAAAGTCTGCAGAGCATAATCATGCCTTAGGTCAGCGTAAGGTCCTATTTTTAAGGATTGCCAAGGGCCTCCACTCGCATGATAAAAATTAGAAACATGCCAAATTAGCTGTGTATCTTTTGGCAAGATCCCCAGCTCAATTAATTGATTGCCAGAATAAGGCATTGAACTGTCTTTACTTAATCCGGCAATACCACCTTCTGCCACAATACGGTCATTCACGTAAAGACGAAAAGACGTCGACTGTTCAGGAATGATCATTCCCCAGCGAATATTATCAGGTAAGTTGGATAAGGTGGCCGTGAAGGTCGCAAAACCATTGCCAGCTAAAGGCGGATTAACAATCTCTGGCCTATCCCAAGTCATTGGCATGTCGATCATCAAAGGTGGCGGCTTAGGTAGGTCTTGTGGCAACAGCTGCTGCTGCCAATACATTCCCCAATGGCCATTCAGCACAACAGCACCATCCGCCGCTTGCCAATCAGTGAAGTCAAACGTCGTCCCTAATTTTTTAATCGCCGTTGTATTAGCAATGCTGATACTGCTAAAACTCAGCATCAAAACGATTAATAACCCTATTCTTGCAAAGACAATGAGCAAGATAACTCCTTGAGTATCAGTTTTAGCGGGAATAATAGCAGTTTCCGCTGTGGAGGAAATGATGAGATTGCTGAAAGATGAATAATAATAGGTATAATGATGCGTTTTTTACTATTTCTACCAAATTTAGGGTTAACAATCGATGAATCCAGATTTACAAAAGCTGCAGCCTTATCCTTTTGAAAAACTGACCGCTTTAAAAGCACAAGTTAGCCCAAATCAAAACTTGCGACCTATCGCCCTATCTATTGGTGAACCGAAGCACCCGGCCCCAAGTTTTGTCACAGAGTGTTTAATCGATAACATTACTCGTATTGAAAACTATCCGACGACCAAAGGTATTCCTGAACTACGAGAAGCGATCGCCAACTGGTTAACTCAGCGTTTTGGTTTAAGCCAAATCAGTAGCGAGCAGCAAATTATTCCTGTTAACGGCACACGTGAAGCGTTATTTGCCTTTACTCAAGCCGTTGTTGATCGTAGTAAAGAAGGGTTAGTGGTTAGCCCTAATCCTTTTTATCAAATCTACGAAGGCGCTGCTTACCTTGCGGGAGCGGAACCTCACTTTTTACCATGCTTAGAAGAAAATGGTTTTAATCCAGATTTTGACGCAGTAACCGATGATATTTGGGAGAAATGCCAATTATTATTTTTATGCACCCCTGGTAACCCAACAGGTGCGGTACTCGATTTAGAAACCCTGACCAAGCTTATTGCTTTAGCCGATAAGCACGATTTCATTATTGCATCCGACGAATGTTACTCAGAAATATTTGTTGAGGGTAAGCCTGCGCCTATTGGCTTATTACAAGCATGTGAAACGCTTGGTCGCCACGACTACTCTCGCTGCGTCGTATTTCACTCACTTTCTAAGCGCTCTAACTTACCCGGTTTACGCTCTGGTTTTGTCGCGGGTGATGCGACAATATTGCAGCCTTTTTTACTTTATCGTACCTACCATGGCTGTGCGATGCCGGTTCATACACAGCTCGCGAGTATCGCAGCATGGAATGATGAAGAACACGTAAAAGAAAATCGTCAACAATACAGCCTTAAATTTAAAGCCGTATTAGAAATTTTGAAGCACCCAAGCATTCAAGATAAAATTGAGGTTGAACAAACAGATGCTAGTTTTTATCTTTGGGCTAAAACCAGCATTGATGAAGAAGAGTTCGCTCAACAGCTATTTGCTCAGCAGCATGTGACCGTTTTACCGGGCTCTTATCTATCACGTACCATCGATGGTATTAACCCAGGTAAAAATCGAGTACGCATGGCTTTAGTCGCTAGTGTGGAAGAATGCATTGAAGCAGCAGAACGCATTAAACAATTTGTACAAGATCTTTAGTTAACCTTGGCCTACTGGAAAGAAAATGACTGATATTACTGTAAGCCCATTTGGCACAGAGATTACCCCTGAAGAAATCCTTGATACATTGGGTTTCTTTGACGATTGGGAAGAACGCTATAAATACATTATTGACTTAGGCAAACAACTGCCAGCCATTGATGAAAGCAAAAAAACGGATGTCTATTTATTACGCGGCTGTCAAAGCCAAGTCTGGATAGATTCTGCGGTAAGAGATGGCAAACTATTTTTTGAAGTAGATTCCGATGCGCATATTGTAAGAGGCTTATTAGCCGTTGTATTAAGCGCTTACAATAACAAAACACCTGACGAAATCTTAAACTTTGATATCGACCATTTTTTCGCTCAAGTGGACTTGGTAAAACACCTAAGCCCAACTCGAGGAAATGGTCTAACCGCCATGGTTAAGAAAATCCAACTGACCGCGCAGCAGCTTAAAGCATAGCCTGCGAGCCAAGATGAAGATTGGCCATTGCTGTTTCGGCAATGGCCTGATTAACAAATTGCAGCTCATTGGTATATTGCTGAAACTTAGTCACTTTGCCATTATTAAAGCTATAGATATGAGAAGCCGCTAAAGTAAAAGGCTGCTTGGTATCACGATCAATGCCGCTAAAATAACCTAGCACAACAATATCATCGCCAGCATCTAAAATGCGCTCAATAACAAAACGCCAGCGTTGCCACTCAAAGTTGAACGATTTATACAGCTTGCTTAAGACGGCCGATGGCCCTTGGTAGGTGCCTTCTCCGGCAAAACCTTGATTCTGTTGCCAGGTGATAGAAGGGGAACATAGCTGCGTAAAGCGCTCAACATCTTGTTGGCGAAAGCAACGGTATAACTCGATCACAACGTCCTTGTGTTTCATCACTAATCCTTAATATGACGATCAAATTTAAAATCCTTTTAGTTCACGTCACTGTGAACTGTTACTCATATTAGCACCCAATCGAGCACATAGAAACTGAGTAAGCTAATCCTCTTATCTTTTAAATCTTCATTTTGCTTATGCTAAAGCCCGTTATCGCTTTATAATTAACCATTAAGATGACACATAGATTAAAAAAATATGGCTATTAGACCTCGCATATATACACCTGAAGCACTGGCATTGAATACAAAGGTCGATTTAGAAGCTCAAGCCAGCACCCACCTAATAAAGGTTTTAAGGCTGAAAGAAGGCGCTGAACTGCGATTATTCAATGGTGATGGTCATGAATATTTAGCCGACATCACAATTGCGGGTAAGAAAAATGCTCAGGTCGCCATTCGTGAAGTCCTATCCAGTGACCCTAAAGTCAGCTTTCCCTTACACCTAGGTCAGGTTGTTTCAAAAGGTGACCGCATGGACTTCACCATACAAAAAGCGACTGAGCTTGGGATTACTGACATTACTCCGCTTTGGAGCGAGCGCTGTGATGTTCGCTTGAAAGGCGAGCGCTTAGAAAAAAAGATGGAGCATTGGAAAAAAGTCGCCATTTCTGCCTGTGAACAAAGTGGCCGAAATCACATCCCAACCCTCCACCCAGCAATGACCTATCATGAATGGGCAAGCTCAGTTGAAAGTGATACCAAGCTTGTTCTTCATACTCGCGACCAAAAAAATCTAGCCGATATTCAAGCACCCGCTTCCGTTGCATTATTAGTGGGCCCTGAAGGTGGCATTACCGATGACGAGGTTGAACTTTGTATACAGCAAGGCTTTACCGGACTGACCTTAGGACCGCGTATTTTACGCACAGAAACAGCCGCGTTAGCCGCGTTGAGTTTATTTCAATACCTTTGGGGCGACTTTTAATAAGCCATCGTTTAACCCGCTATAGAGCGCACTTCCTCAGGGCTGAGTTCTCTACTTTGGCCCGGAGCTAAATGCTCATCCAATATCAAATTACCAATCGACTCACGATGCAATGCCATCACAGGATTTCTAAAGCGACCAAACATACGCTTTATTTGATGGTATTTGCCTTCGAACAAAGTCACTCTTGCGACCTTATTCGATAATATTTCAAGCTCTGCTGGCCGCGTCATCACATCTTCAAACGCAAAATACATACCTTCTGAGAATGCAGAAATATATTCACGTGTTAACGCATTCTCGAGCCTTACACGATAAACCTTATCCACTTTTTCTTCAGGCGACATCAACCGTCGCGACCAATAGCCATCATTCGTTAAAAGCAGTAATCCTGAAGTATTTAAATCTAAGCGGCCAACAATGTGTAAGCTTTCTAGCACCGCGACGGAATATCCGTTTAATAAACTGATCACCGTTTTATGCTGCTCGTCTTTCGTAGCACTCACAATACCAAGCGGCTTATTCATCATAATGTACAAAGGCTTTTTATCTTGTAAGACTTCACCATCACACTGCACACAATCAAATTCTTCAACCATCGTACTGACATCACGAATGGTTTCACCATTAATAATAATTCGGCCTTGAGCCAACATCAGCTTAACATCACGACGATTGATGTTTCGTTTCTTACTAATGTAACGATCAATACGGAAAGATTTAGTTTGCATATCGTTGTGATAAATACCTAATCGATAACTTTGGTTTTTTCATTAATCAATGCTGCACTCGCAGCATCTAAAGTATGTTTTTCTAATTGCAGCAATTGAGCTTTACGTTCAATACCACCAGCATAGCCGCGCAATGCACGATCACGGCCAATGACTCGATGGCATGGAATGATTAACCAAATAGGATTGCGCGCATTGGCACTAGCAACGGCTCTCACAGCACTAGAATTACCCACTGTCATTGCCAACTCCTGATAGCTGGCAAAAGTGCCATAGGTAATATCACATAGAGAGTGCCAAACTCGCTGCTGAAACTCAGTGCCTTGAGGGTCAATGGGCAAATCAAATTCGTCTATTTCAGCCGCAAAATATTGCTCTAATTGCTGCTGGCAACCCTTACCCCAGCGCGGTGACAAAGCCGAATCAGCCACAAGCTCAGGCTCTACTTCCTTGTGACATTGCGCTTCTGCAAATTTTAAATACTGTATGTGTGTATCACTGCCTTGAACGACAATCTTACCCAGTGGGCTATTAACCGTTATTCGATATGGATAAATCATATTATGCCCTGCCTGTATCTATTGCTGCCAAAGCGTTATAAACCCTGTATTATGCGCTTTCTTAAAATACAGGCCTTGCTCCACTCAGGCTGCTATTTTCATATCAGCCGCCACCAGCTAGGCCAGCATCATGTCTAAATTCTTTTTTAAAGGTCGTATAGAGCTTCCTTCAGATTACAGCACTTACAACTACAATACAGACCCAAGTACTAAACATGGTTCTAAAAAACACCCAATCTCGATCACTGTCACGAATGAAGCAAGACAAGCTGAAATCGAAAGCCAGTTAAAAGAGAATAACATTTTCGCCAACATCACCCTCGACTCAGAAGCGGAAGAAAACATTGGCGAGCTGGAAATGGTATTAAATAAGCCGACTACCGTAGTACTAGAAAAGACCCCTAACCGCAACGACCCATGTTCATGCGGCAGTGGTAAAAAATATAAGAAATGCTGTGGCTAGCACTTATTGATAATTTTCGAATACTGAAGCCCATTCATCGTAGTGGGCTCCCGCATGCTGTCGTAAAAAAGGAAATAGCCAATCAGCCGCCGCCGGTGCTAAGTTAAAATCGTCATCCAGCGGTTCGCTCACACCAGGGAAATTTAACGCGTACTGTATCGCACAAATACACACTAAAAACTGACCAATAGAATCCGCTATCGGCGCAAAATCCCAAAAGCCCATCCCCTGCATCGCACTGTATACAATACTATGCTCATCCTGCTCTGATGTTTTGATAATAATCGGATCACCGCCCTCGTGAGCAATCAAGAACCAATCGTCTTGCCACTTCCCTAATTCACCCGTCAACTCTGTAAACATAGCAGGCTGCCAAGCAAGATCTGTGGGCTTCAGTAGCTCTACTGGATGACCAATGCCTTCTAGTACCAGACCATTCGCCGGACAAATATCATTAATATACTGTACTAGCTCAGAAGGTAAGTGCTTACCCGCTGCATCAACAAGCGATGAGACAATCGAAGGGCGACCACCCTCGATAGAAATATCAGCACCCTTCTGGCTAAAGGTATTACTAAAACCAGCGATTAATGCCAGAGCATCATTTAAATTCATAACCAAATACTTACGCCAAATAAGGGGCGCCTATATTAATTCATTAGCGGCAGCGATGAAATAACAAAGCCAACCCCATTACTGGCAAGCAGGCATAAAAAAACCGCTCACAGTGAATACTGTAGCGGTTGAATGTCTCGAAAGACCTATGCATAACTTGAGAGGGACAATGCTTGAAGGCTATTCAAGCATTGAAACTAACAGCCGAACTGTGCCCAAAAAAACAACTCGATAATAGGACCAACTGGGCCAATCTAAAAACAGACTGAAACCACTACCCTTTATTATTACGATGCACAGCGACTAATACTAATGCGGGTAAATTCATCACCAAGCCATAAATCAAAGGGACAATAGCCAGGCCAGGATCTTTTAATAAAACAGCAGCGATAAACATTCCGGTACCCGCATTTTGAAAGCCAACTTCAATCGCCAGTGTTTTTTGAATGCTTAAATCAAACCCCATCATACGGCTGATAACATAGGCGCTCAGCATTGAGACAAGGCACAAGCTCAAACACAAGAGCGCTACCCAAATGCCCATCTCGACTAACATTGACCATTGCATCACGACCAAGGTTACTATCAAACAGACAAATATCCCGCCTATCAGCTTTGCGATGAAGGGCTCCCATTTAATGATGCTTTGTGTCCAATAATGACGAATCACCATGGCTAAAATAACGGGCAATACCGTGACCAATAACAGCTGCATGACTGTTTTGATAAAAGGCAATTGCAAAGCGACCGCTTCATTGCCTAACCATACGAACTGATATGAGAGGCTGATTGGAATCAAAAATGGAACCAAAAGGCTCACCACAGCCGTCATTGAGATCGATAAAGCGGCGTCACCTCCTGCCAAATATGAAATAACATTAGAGGTCGCACCACCAGGGCAAGCCGCTAATATCACCAATCCCAAAAATAAGAGCGAAGATAATGCAGGCGATAATGGAATAAATAACGTGATGATAAAAATAAGCACCCATGCAATCATCGGCAATAACAATAATTGCAATACAATCCCGACCATCGCCGCCAAGGGATAACGGGCAATACGACGGAAATCATTGACCGTCAGCGATAGTCCCATCGCAAACATCATACAGGCCAAAACAATAGGCAACATAAACTGAGTTAACACTTCTAGAATTGTCATACGCTACTTTATAAGGCCATTGGTAAACGGGTTGAATCTACGACTTTGCGCATAACAAAGCTTGAGTGAACCCCACTGACACCCTCAATGCGAGTCAACTTTCCTAATAAAAACTGCTGATAACCTTCCATGTCTTTAACAATCACTTTTAATAGGTAATCCGCGGAAGAGCCGGTAATTAAATAGCACTCTAAAACTTCAGGGAAGCTTGCTACTAAGCTTTCAAAGTTTTCAAAACGCTCAGGAGTATGGCGGTCCATACTAATGGAAATCATCGCTACCATATCCAGCCCTAAGGCTTTTTGATCGAGTACCGCAACGGTTTTTTGAATGATGCCAGACTCTTGCAATGCTTTGACTCGGCGAGAGCAAGGTGAAGGAGATAGCCCCACCTTTTCGGCTAAATCAAGGTTAGAAATTGCTCCATCTTTCTGCAATTCATCTAAAATGCGTCTATCCGTTCTATCTAATGACATCTTTAGCGTTGTTTTGAGTGAATAATTGCTCACAAGAACCTCTTACCACAATAATTATTTCGGATTATTCTGAATAATGTAATTTAAACCACCATATAGCAACAAGCTTTAGCCCATAAGTTAGACAGTTAGCCGATGTATTACTATGATTTTAGAAGGAATATCATTAGTAATAGGACATTATGCTAATCTCTAAACTTCGTTTATTAACCCTTATCTTTTTAGGCTTTATTACATCAATAGACTCTGCTTTTAGCCAAACTCGGCTCAAAATTGTCGATCAAAATAATGTACCTCTTGCAAATGCGGTTGTTGAATACGCTGCCGCAATACCCGCTCAGCCAGCAGTCAATGAGCAAATATACATAATGGATCAAGTGAATAAGCAGTTTGTGCCCCATGTGCTGGTTATTCCCGAAAACAGTTTTGTTAGCTTTCCCAATAGCGATGATATTCGACATCATGTGTATTCATTCTCCTCTGCAAAAACCTTCGAACTCAAGCTATATGCTGGGAAACCTAAAAGTCCGGTTCAGTTTAATAAAAAAGGGCTGGTTGTCATGGGCTGCAATATTCACGATTCGATGGTTGGATATATCTATGTATCTGACAATGCACACACCTTCATCAGTAATGAAAAAGGAGAAATTCTATTAACAGACTCATTGCCAAACAATACTCAATTACAGGTCTGGCATCCTGATAGCGCCCTAGGATTATCAAAGCATACCCGTTTTACGATTAATCAATCGATGCTCGACGCAGATGAAATCATCCTGAAGATTGGCGTGAGTGAGCCCGAACCTGGAGACAGTTTTGAGGAGCTGCATTTGCATGAGCACTAGGTTTAGTTTCAAAACTCAAATCACATGGTTATCAACGAGTTTAATATTATTAACCGTCATATTTTTAACCATCAGTAACTGGTTTCGATTTGCAGATTACGCAGAAGCTCAAATTGAACAGAAGATGCACATCGCACAAAATGTACTTAATCAAACACTGAGTTTACAAGAACAAGTCTTAATCACGACGGCCAGTGTCTTAGCCGCCGACTTTGGTTTTAAACAAGCCGTTGCGACTCAAGATAAGCAAACAATTAAGAGTGTGCTGGTGAATCATGGCAAGCGTATCAATGCCGATCTTATGCTGATAGTCGATTTGGACGGAAATTTATTAGCCAGCAGCTCAAACCATTCGTTCTCTACTGAACTGATTGAAAAAAATATCAGTCAGTTGCCTTTTAGAGAGATTTACGCCCGAATTTTGAGCATTGATAACAAGGTATTTCAAGTCATTGTCGTTCCCGTTAAAGCACCCAGAGTCATTGCTTATACAGTTATTGGATTTGAATTCGATCAAACTGCATTATTGCAACTTAAGGACCTCTTATCTTTAGACATCAGCCTCGTCAAAAATGGAACATCACAAAATAAGGCAGAGCATATTCATCTTATCGAATCGAGCATCACAGATAAGGCTATAAAACAGCAAGCCTTGTTCGGTAGCAAACAACAATCACCTAGCCTATTTTTAGCAAGTTCAGAATATTTTCACAAAGACATAACCTTGAGCGGCTCTCGTGATGTTAGTGCTATTTTATCGGTGTCTTTAATACAGATTCAACATGACTTTAACCAACTAATTATTTCCATTCTCATCATCGCCTTCGTCGTTATCATCATTGCTATCACGTTTTCGCGCATGCTGTCACAAAGCGTATCTGCTCCACTCAACATTCTAATGAATATCACAAAGAAGATTGGCCGAGGTGAATTAGAGGTACCCAAACTCAGCCACAGTTTACCCGCTGAATTTACAGAGCTTTATCAAGGTTTTGTAATGATGGGCAGCGCGATAGAACAAAGGGAAGAAGAAATAATATATCAGGCAGAGCGAGACATACTGACGGGGTTATACAACCGCTATAAAGCATTAAATAAAATAGAGGAACACCTTAATAGCCATACCAATCTCGTCTTAATAGCCTTTAATATTAAAGATTTTAACGCGATTAGCGATACCATTGGCATCAATAATATCAATGCTATATTGAAAGAAATGGCATATCGCATCAATGCCTATGTTGAAACTCATAAAAAAGGCGTGACCGCCCGAATAAATTCCGATGAGTTTTTAATTTGTCTTCCTATAAACAGCAGTGACGCCATAAGTGCTGTTATTGAACGTTTAAAAATAGAATTAGAGCGCCCTTTTTTAGTGGCCGATATAAAAATTAATTTATGTTTATTTTATGGCATCGCCAATTCAATGAACCATGGTGGTGATGCTGAAAAGTTGATTAGACGATCCGTCATGGCCGCCAAAGCGGCTAATCAGAACCAAACATCTGTTAGATATTATCAACAAGGCGATGATGAAGCCTACCTTCATAAGTTGCACCTTATTGAAGAATTAAAAGCGGCACTCGATAATCCAAACAGCCCTCTTTTTATGAACTATCAGCCTAAGCTGAATCTTCAGACGGGTAAGGTTGATAAGTTAGAAGCTCTTATCCGCTGGATCAATAATAAAAACGAATTTGTGAACCCAGAAAAATTTATTCACTTGGCAGAGCAAGCTGGCTTAATTGTTACCTTAACACGCTGGGTAATTTTACAAGTAATAAAGCAAATCGACCAATGGAACCAACGAGGTTATCACTTTAAAGTATCAATCAACTTGTCAGCCCAAGATATTCAAAACGAGCATTTCGTCGATTATTTATTAACAACACTGGTTAGTCATGAAGTAAAACCTGTACAAATAACTCTTGAATTGACTGAGCGCGATTTGGCAAATAACGAAGATCTTGTCATCGCACGCTTAACCCATTTAAAATCCCTCGGATTTGAAGTTTCAGTTGATGATTATGGCATTGGTCAATCATCACTCGCTAAACTAAAAAACCTGCCTGTTGATGAACTCAAAATTGATAAAACATTCATCCTAACCCTAGATCAATGTCAGCAAGATCAAGACATTGTCGCATCAACCATATCCCTGGGCCACAAGCTTGGACTTCGAGTTGTTGCTGAAGGTGTTGAAAATAAAGAAAGCTTAGAATTGCTACGTCAATTTCAGTGTAACTATGCTCAAGGCTATTATTTATCTAAGCCTGTTAGCGCAGAAAAATTTATTGAATGGTATGAACGTAATGAACGACCTAATTAAGATATTATGCCTGCTATTGCCAATGACAAGTTTCGCTAATGGCAAATTATTAGCCACACCAGGGGTTTCTCAGATAGAAGGGGCAGCAGGTGGTGGACTGGTTCCTTGGGCCCCATTAGCGGGCTATGCAACAGAGGATGAATTAGCGGCTTCCGCATTTTGCAGCCAAGCCAATTTGAAAGACTTTCAATTAAGAAGCTGTGGAGGACAAGTTAACTTTTACGATCGCCTAGAAATTTCTTTTGCTAAACAAAATTTTCAAGTCGATCCATTATCGCTCACATTATCTCAACATATCGTCGGTGCTAAATTACGATTATACGGCGATGTAGTTTATAGCCAATGGCCTCAGCTTTCGGTTGGGATTCAACATAAATCCCTAATCACATCAGACGTCCCTCTTTCTCTCGGAGCAAAAAGAGACAGTGGTAATGATGTCTATTTAGCCGCCAGCAAATTGCATTTAGGCTTATTAGCAGGCTACAACGTATTATGGAATGTCGCTGCTCGATATACCGAAGCCAATGAGCTTGGCTTGCTTGGCTTTGGTGGCCCCAATGATGACTCAGGTTTATATTCAAGCGCACTTAATACTGAAGTATCCGTCGCAGTTTTAATAAATAAGCACCTTGCAATAGGCACGGAATATAGACAAAAGCCTGATAATTTAGGCCTTAAGGAAGATGACTGGCAAGATGTCTTTATTGCTTGGTTTCCAAATAAGCATGTAAACCTAACTTTAGCGTATCTTGATTTGGGCACCATTGCTGCCCTGCCTAATCAAACAGGCTGGTACTTATCATTATCGGGATCTTATTAATCATGCCTAAATTTTCTATTTATTGTTTCATCGCCATAATGGTGTATTCGCTCATGGGCTGCAGCAGTACACATTCGCATAAATACGATACGCTATATCATCAAATAGGTGGCCACGAGGGCATCGAACATCTTGTCGATTTATTTATTGCTGAAATTTCTCGGGACCAACAAATCCTTCCCTATTTTGCAAAATCAAGCGTCAGTCATTTTAAAGAAGGATTTATTAACCACTTATGCGATGCCGTGGGTGGGCCATGCAGTTACGAAGGTGACTCTATGATTGATATTCATACTGGCATGAACATCACTGAAAAAGACTTTAATCGCGTCGTAGAACTATTAATTAAGGCGATGGAAACAGCAGGTATTGATTACCCTACGCAAAATAAGATTCTCAAACAACTGGCGCCCTCAAGGTCTGACATTATCAAAATATAACGTCTATTTTTTTGTGAATCTTGCATAGAGGTTCACTAATGGTTGCGCTGATAGGCCGTGTGCAAAAATACTGAAAAGTACGGTTACCGTCACCACCGCATAAATAGTATCAAAGCCTGCTAATGACTCCATTTCATGAGCAACAATCAGCACATACAGAATCGAAGCAATTCCCCGAGGACCAAACCAAGCAATAAATAAGCGCGTAGAATAATCCAATTTAGTCCCAATTAAACTGATCATAACAGGCAGCATACGTACAAGAGTTAAACTGAATAGTGCATAAACAATAACCTCAAGCGTAATGAATTCGATAGTCTTAGGGACAAAGGCAATTCCAAAAATGATAAAACTGATCAAAACAAATAACTCACCTTCACTTTCGGTAAAGTCTTCAATATTGTCACGCGTTTTTTGACTGGTATTACCAGCGTATAAACCAGCAAAGAATGCCGCTATAAAGCCGTTTCCTCCAACCGATTCAGCAAGATAAAATGACAAGATAGCCAATGCAATAGGAATCAAGTTTCGATAATCCGATTCCATCCAATTATGCTTAGCGACAAAAATCACCAACTTAGCCCCTAAAAATCCAATGCCTGCCCCAGCGATAGCCCCAAAGACTATTTGCTGCACCACATACAAGGGCCAAAAACTGTTATTCGTTTCTGTTAAACCACTAACCGTCATAGCAACCACCGTTAATACAATCGGAAAGACGATGCCATCGTTTAATCCACTTTCTACATTAATAGAAGAGCGAATCTCTTTTGGAACCTTAGAATCGAAAACAACAGCCTTGCCCAAAGCAGCATCGGTAGGGGTTAATAATAAAGCCAATAGAATCATATAAAGCATAGGCTGATCGGGGAAGACACTGACTGCAACCAAGGTGCCAAGAACGATCGATAAAGGTAAGCTGATAAATAATAATCGCGCTGGAATATTCCATGATTTCTTTAATAATTTGAGATCCAATAAAGCCGCATCTGAAAATAAAACCAAGACCAGCGTCATCTCCACAATCACAGTGACAAATTCAGTATTTGCCTCTATTTGAGTAAGATTAAAAACCAAAGGAGAAACCAATAAGCCAAACCCAGTAAAAATCATAGGTCCTGAAATATTCAACTTAGCAAGGGCTTCAGAAATGTAGCCGTACAATAAAACGACAACAGCAATAATTAATATGACGTGATGTTCGCCCATGAAAATCCTTAATCATTTTTTATAAATATTAGTACGTCATTATAAAGTAAAAAAAGTAAGCCGCATCAGTAAGCGAACAAAACAGATGGCACCGCGATCTATTGCGCGAATATAAGCTTTTAAAGTATCCGTTAACAAAGATTCAGTCCAAAAAGGCTATAAAAATCACAAATAATCAAATATAGAGAGAATTATTGCTAATTTAATCATTATTTAATTGAAATTTGCCATCATTCACCCCTTTGATGCACTTATAATTACTCCATCAATTAGTTAACTCTATTTATAATTTTAGGTACTGCCAAATGAACAAGGTTCACACACGTCGCTTCAACCATAAAAAGTATCATTCTTTCCAGCAAAGCGTGCCAGCATTGCCAATGGAAAACCGCCAGTGGCCGAGCAAAAGCATTACTCAAGCCCCGCAATGGTGTGCCGTTGATCTTCGTGATGGTAACCAAGCGTTGATTGAACCTATGTCGGTATCACAAAAACAGCAAATGTGGCACTTGATGGTAAAGATGGGGTTTAAGCATATTGAAGTTGGTTTTCCGTCGGCTTCTCAACCTGATTTTGATTTTGTGCGCTGGTTGATTGAAGACAATCAAATACCTGAAGATGTCACAATTCAAGTATTGACCCAAGCACGAGACGAATTAATTGAACGCACTTACCAGTCGTTAAACGGTGTATCAAGAGCGATTGTGCATGTTTACAACTCGACGTCGCCCGTACAACGTGAAAAAGTTTTTGGTTTAGATAAACAAGGCATTATCGACATTGCTATTAAAGGGGCTAAAAAAGTTCAAAGTGAAGCGAAAAGATACCCAATGACCGATTGGACGTTTGAATATTCACCGGAAAGCTTTTCCAGCACCGAAACGGACTTCGCGATTGATGTTTGTAATGCGGTGATCGATGTGTGGCAGCCAACGGCCGAAAAGAAAGCCATTATTAATTTACCGGCAACGGTAGAATGTGCCGGACCCAATGTCTTTGCAGATCAGGTTGAAACCTTCTGCAATGGCGTACATCAGCGTAATAACATCATTATCTCCATTCATACACATAATGATCGTGGCTGCGCTGTCGCGGCGGCAGAGATGGCTATTTTGGCCGGTGCCGATCGCATTGAAGGCACATTGATGGGCAATGGTGAACGCACTGGCAATATGGATTTAATCACTATGGCGATGAATATGTATAGCCAAGGCATTGATCCTGAGATCGACTTATCGATTGCCGACGAAATTATCGCTACCGTTGAACAGTGCACTCAAATCACAACACACCCTCGCCATCCTTGGTTTGGTGAATTGGTTTACACCGCATTTTCAGGTAGCCATCAAGACGCCATTAAAAAATGCTTAACGATCCAAGAGAAAGACGATAGTGAAGCCGCAATGAACAACCAGCAAAGCCAATGGGATGTTGCTTATTTGCCAATTGACCCTAGAGATTTGGGTCGCGATTACCAGTCGGTTATTCGAGTGAATAGTCAATCAGGCAAAGGAGGCGTTGCTTATATAATGGAAAACGAGTTTGGTATTAGCTTGCCGCGCTGGATGCAAATTGAATTAAGTAAAGCCGTGCAAGACTATAGTGTTAAGCACAGCTGTGAAGTAGACAGTGCAATGATTCATACCATTTTCCAAAAGCAGTTTATTCAAGCGAATAACCAGTGCGAGCAGCAGTATCAGGTTTTGGGTTACGAAGTGCATAAGCAAGGTAGCCAAGAATCGATTCAAGCAAGTATTTGTGATGGCAGTATTCATGGTGAAACTGAAACGATTCATGGTCAAGGCAAAGGCGTTATCTCAGCTTTGAGTGATGGTTTGCACAAAACCTTAGGCATTGATTTTCAAGTACAAAACTTTGATCAGATTGCATTAAGCACTGGCACAAATGCTCAAGCAATGGCGTTTGTTCAACTTAAGATTCAGGGTGAAAAATTCATTGGCATTAGTCAACACCAAGACATCATGACAGCAACCATCAATAGTGTATTAGCCGGCATTAACGACTATTTGCAACAAATCAAAGCCGTTGCTTAATGTGCTCACACTAAAGCATCTTTAATACGTTATTAGAGAAACTAAATACTTTCTAGTTTCTCTAATAACTTTTCAACCAAAATAGGCTTGGATAAATGCCCAGTAAACCCTGACGCTTTTGCTTTCTTTTTGCCCTCTGCGGTCACATCGGCCGTCAGTGCAAAAATAGGCATTTCTTCATAACCCGCTAATTGACGTATCTGTTGAGTCGCTTTGTACCCATCTAGAATTGGCATTTGGCAATCCATTAGAACCACATCAAAGTCCTGTTGTTGAATCTGCGCTACTGCTTCTTCTCCATTGGTCACGAGGACAGGAGATATGCCCAATTTTTCTAAAATAGCTACTATAACAAGTTGGTTGATTTCATTATCTTCAGCCACAAGCACTCGTAGATTCTTAACTTCTCGCGTATTTTTTTGTATGACTAAAGCACTCTCACTCTCACTCTCACTCTCACTCTCACTATCACTCTCACTCTCACTCTCACTCTCACTCTCACTCTCA
>PJEL010000951.1_pt1 | contig 31648 bp, 24 predicted proteins | sample 1853271 | NCBI WGS metagenome assembly PJEL01 (sample SAMN08108733, study PRJNA415343) | Invertebrate metagenome, whole genome shotgun sequencing project. | host: Globobulimina | place: Sweden: Gullmar Fjord | collected 2015-08 | reverse complement strand
GTAAAGTGGCTGATTGCATTTTATTTTTACCAGAGCCGACAGGCAACGTTGTTATTGATGCCAAATTTCCATTAGAAAGCTATCGTACCATGACAGATGTGGGTGCTGATGGATTAGCCAGAAAAGAAGCGGCTAAACAGTTCAAGTTTGATATCAGAAAGCATATTAACGATATTGCCGCTAAATATTTAATCGAACATGAAACGGCCGAAGGTGCGGTCATGTTTATTCCTGCTGAAGCAGTATTTGCCGAAATTCACGCCCATCATGCAGATTTAGTCGATGCCGCTAACAAACAGCGAGTTTGGTTAGCATCACCGACCACACTAATGGCTATTCTAACGACAGCTCGCGCGGTTATTAAAGATGAAGCTACAAGAAAACAGGTTCATATCATTCAAGCTCATTTAGGCGAACTATCCGTTGACTTTAACCGCTTTAAAGGACGCTTTAACAACTTAGCTCGTCATATCGATCAAGCCGCAACAGATGTTAAGCAGATACACACATCGGCAGAGAAAATCAGTAAGCGTTTTAATAAAATAGAACAAGTTGAGTTAGTTGAAGAAAAAGAATCGGAAAGCACCGAACCTTCATTAACTAATCATGATCCATCGTCATTAAACGGCAAACATTAGCGCATTGAACTTGGTTACGAGTTCATTTTAATTATGCCGTTGCGAATTCCTGTAACGCTTGCATTGCTGCCTCAGCTTTCTCTGCTTGGACAAAAATATGATCATGGTAGTAAGCTGCGATCACATTGGCGCTTATGCCTTTTTCTGACAATTTAGTAGCGACCGAGGCCGTTAAACCAACCGCATCTAAGCTTGAATGGATCGTCAAGGTAATAGCTTTAAAAATAGACTCGAAAGCAAGCTCATGATCAATAGCAGCTTTCTTAGTGACAACTAAGGTTAAACCTTCCGCTTCACTAAATGAGGCTAAGGGTGAAAGCGACTGATAGTCACCGTATACGCCGTCGACACAGCAAAATACATAATCTTCAACGTGTAATTTTGGTGACATGGAACGCAGTAATGTTGTTAAATTTGTTTCGCCTGCCATGAAAATAACCCCTAATATTTATATTTAGTCTGAGCTCAGGTTATATAAGTTTGACTCTTGTTGATAGAATCAAAGTCGATGTTGCTTGCAGCATCAAATTGTTGAACTCGGTTACGTCCTTTCTCTTTGGCTAGATATAGCGCCTTGTCTGCCTGGACAAGTAAATATTTTAAGTCGTCGTGATGAGAGCGTTTTGTGCTAATGCCAAAGCTTGCCGTGCAAAAAAAGTGCTGTTCTTCTGTGATTGTAATAGCATGACTTTCAATAGCTATTCGCATTTTTTCAGCAACATGATTTGCTTCATGCATGGTTGTATCAGGTAAGGCTATTGCAAATTCTTCACCTCCGACACGTGCAAATAAATCGTTACTGCGGCATTGGCTCTTAATTACTTTTGATATTTCTGTCAAACATAAATCACCAATGAAGTGGCCGTATCTATCATTGACCGCTTTAAAGTGATCAAAATCTAAAATTATTAAACTAAAAGGGCGCTCTAAATGAATAGATGATTTAAATAAAGCATTACCTTGTTCAAAGAAGCAATGACGATTAGCGATGCCGGTTAAAGAATCTGTCTTTGCCTGTTTGATTAATTTTGCTTCGTTTGTTTCTATTTCGTTAGAAAAAATTGTCATCACCAAGATTACTTCTACCATGTTTACAAAAATAACAGATTGATAAATTACGTGATTTATGGCGTCAGAAAGTTCGATTAATGGGGTTGGATTTGGCGTGTTTTCGCAATAAAAATAGAGAAATACCGCGATGATACTGAGCGTTATCTTTTCAATTTTGTCTTTGAAATCAAAAACTAAATAAACGCCAGTTGGAACAAGGAAATAATACAGGTGAAAGCCTGATTCTTTGGTGACGTAAATATTAGTACAAACAATCAGGTGAAGCATTAATACGCTGAAGAACCATATTTTACTTCCGCGATTTGCCTGAAAACTATTAAATAATAGGGTAAAAGCATACGCTAAGGTGAATGCTGTGTTGATCATAGCGACCAGTGCATTATCTAGAACAAAAAAATATGCAAGCGTATATAGACCGGAAACAATCGTTGTAAATATCGCGATAATATTGGTTATTCTAATCTTATTGGAATCTGCAAAAGATTGATTGAAAGTGCCAATATTTAATACGCGTGATAGGAACATAATAGTTGGTGATCTTATAACTTTTAGTAAGTAACTTAATGTCCGTCAAAATAGCAGATCAACAGCTACTTGAATAGCTTTTACTGTTTGCTGATTAAACTATGTAAAAGCTATTTCTATTCAAGTTATTATTATGGTGCCATCAATTGAGGCTATATAAAATAAGCCGTTAGAAGGCTACGTTGACGAATACTACGGTCAGTAAAATTGGGCAAACAAAACGTAAATAATTACCCCAAACACCTAACCATTTCTTACCACCTTGTAATGATTTATCTCTAAGCTTATTGCCGCGATTCCAAATCCAGCCAACAACTATAAAGTAGAATAGGCAGCTTAGCGGCTGAACCATGGTTGTCAGTACTTGAATCACTAAGCCAAATAATTGATCGAAAAATGCAACCAACGTCATGCTAGCAATAAGTACAACACCTGAAACTAGCCAAGTCGCTTTTCGACGAGAAAGCTTTTTCTCCTCAACAAGGTACGCGACAGGCACTTCTGTAGAAGAAATGGTCGACGTTAATGCTGCAATAGACAATAACAAGAAAAAGCCGGTTGCTACTACCAGTCCAATGCTGCCCATTGAATTAAATAAGGCGGGTAAAATTTGAAAAATCAATTGGCCTTCGCCAATTAAGTTGTCGCCAGTAAACACCTGTTGGCCAGCATGCTGAGCAACGTAAAGCGCGGGTATAATTAATAAGCCAGCTAAAAAGGCAATGAAAGTATCAAGAGCACCAATAGATAATACTAACTTACCAATGTCCCGATCTTTTTCCATGTATGAGCCATATACCATCATGCCACCGACTCCAATTGACAACGAAAAGAAGGCTTGTCCCATCGCTGAAATAATCAACTTTGGCTCAGTGACTTGGTTAAAGTCCGGAATTAAATATTGTCTAAGCCCTTCCGCGGCGCCTTCTTGTTGAAGAATATAAACGATTAAGCCAATAAGCATAATCAAAAGCACAGGCATTAATCGTGCGGACCATTTCTCAATACCTGCATGGACACCTTGATGAATAATAGCGGCACCTAGGATGATAAATATCGGCGTAAAGATAATATTTCTTAACGTGCTGTCGGTTGATAACCAAACGGAAAGATCATGAAATGAAAGTAGCTCGGTTACCGAAGACAGCGCATGAGAAAGCATCCAACCGGCAACAATGGTGTAGAAACTTAGCATCATGATCGCGCCGCATAACCCTATCTTGCCAGCTAACCGACCAAAGCGTGGCATTTTCTCCTGACATGCATCACCTAATGCGCTGACTGGATTTTTTTGGGCTTGGTTACCTATGTATATTTCGGCGTAAAGCGCAGGAAGTGCTAACAATAAAGTGACGATAAGGTAGACAAAAAGAAACGCTCCACCACCGTTGTTGGCTGCATTTGTTGGGAATCCCCAAATATTGCCTAATCCAATGGCTGACCCAGCGGCCGCCAATACAAAACCAATGCGAGAATGAAAAGAGTCTCTAACTGCCATATTTATACTTTAATTGTTCTTATTATTGTTGCCGAGCTTACCGATTTCGCCCGCTAAGTGAAAGTAGTTTTTTAAATCAGAGATAAGCTGATTGCGCAAATTTCTTGACAAGGCTATTGGAATCGCAGCAATTTGCCCATATGATCTCTAAGTCTATCTACCCTAGCTTAACTCTGAAACTGCATCTTCAAGTGGTTTGGGTATATAAAAGCATTCACTGTTAATAAGAGAGCGATACGCATGTTGCGATACCAAATAATCCCCGTTACACCATTTCAGCAAAATTGCACCGTATTTTGGTGTGATGAAACGAAAGAAGCGGCAGTCGTTGATCCCGGTGGTGATGTTGAAAAACTGATCAGCTTTATTGACTCTCAAGGTTTGACCATGGTTAAAGTTTTATTAACTCATGCACATATCGATCATGCAGGAGCGACTAAGTCATTGTCAGAGCATTACGGTGTGAAGGTCGAAGGGCCACATAAAGAAGATCAGTTTTGGATTGACATGATCCCGATGCAAAAAGAACGCTTTGGCTTTTCTCATGCAGAAGCATTTACTACCGACCGTTGGTTAGAACAAGGCGATACTTGTCATTTTGGCAATGTAGAATTGGAAGTCTATTTTTGTCCAGGGCATACACCGGGACATGTGATCTTTTTTAACAGAGAGTCTAAGCTCGCCCAAGTAGGAGACGTGCTCTTTAAAGGCTCAATTGGTCGCACCGATTTCCCACGCGGTGATCATGCCCAGTTGATCAGTTCGATCCGCAACAATTTATTCCCACTTGGTGATGATGTCGCCTTTATTCCTGGTCATGGCCCAATGGGTACATTTGGCGAAGAACGCAGAACAAACCCTTTTGTTGGTGAAGGTGCTCGATAACCACTCATGAATAGCAATATCATATTTAACATACAACGACGTTTAAAAGCTTTAGATTCAAATAGGATTTTTCAGACTGCGGTTGTTGCGGTGATTATCCTTTCTGCATTGCTGGTTGGCGTTAAAACTCATAACTTGCCGCTTGAAGTAATAACCGTGCTAGCACTGTTAGATGTCGCAGTAACCGTATTCTTTGTTTTTGAAATAACCCTACGGTTTTTAGCCAGCCCCCAGAAAAAGCAATTTTTCAAGAGTGGTTGGAATATTTTTGACACTGTCATTGTTATCGGCTCGTTAATACCAGCAGGCGGCTCGGGCGTATTAATTGCACGCTTACTTCGGGTCTTCAGGGTGTTGCGTTTAGTTTCTATGGTGCCAGAGTTGAGGCTACTGATAAACGCCTTGCTTAAAGCTATCCCTCGCATGGGTTACATCGCGCTATTAATGTTTGTTATTTTTTACATCTATGCTGCAGTTGGTAGCATCATGTTTGAAAACATTAATGAAACGCTATGGGGCGACGTTTCTATTTCACTACTGACCTTGTTCCGCGTTGCAACGTTTGAAGACTGGACTGATGTTATGTATGAAACTATGACGGTCTACCCCATTAGTTGGATTTACTACATTACCTTCATCTTCTTAACGGCCTTTATTTTCTTAAATATGATGGTCGGTACGATATTGGATGTGATGAGTGAAGAGCATAATAACTTTCGTGCAGAATCTCATGGCGAATCTAAAGAAGGCGGTGAGCCAGCCAGTAGAGCGCAAATAGAACAATTGCAAGTTGAAATAGCTGAGCTAAAATCCTTGATTGTTAATCAGAAACGTTAGCTATATTGCTGAGTTAGCTGCTTTATCACCCTTCAATTGAACGGTCGGCCCTTTTCGGTTTCGACCGTTTTTTTATGCATATGTAAACATATCGTTAGTAAAGTCTAAATCTAAATGTACCTTGGGTTTGAGGCTAAATTGAAAATATATGAATATATGCTATGGTTAAAAAATAAACAGGGAAGTAACTCGAAGTTCAAATCAACGTACTAGTTGCCGTATTCGTTAATCTCATCTAACTGCTGTTCTGCCGCTCCCTGACAATAATAACAATAAATAAACTCTGCTTAATGACAGGGAAGTAGAACCATGGCCAAAAGATCAAGTCGTCTAAAAGGTATTCTCGTGGTATTCGCTAGTACACTTCTAGCGATTACAGTCTGTGCTGTTTTCTATTATTTCAAAATAAAGCAAAACGAAAGCTATCAAAACCAACTTCATTTTCGTGAACTACAAAACATTAATACCTCGATAAATAACGGCATTGGGCAATTTAAGCAATACAGCAAGCAGGCTAAAGATGCATACAACAAGATCATTGAATCAACGAATGAAAACAACATAATTATTAAAACGTACCATTTGAATAAAAAGGCACTAGATGAACAAATACAAGAAAAAGAAAAAAAACTCAAAGCACTCCTTGATGAAATAAAGATATCTGATCAGACGAGAAAAGAGCTAAATGTAGAGGCTAAGAAACTCGAAACCGCTAATGAAGAACTTAAGGATTTAGAGTTAGATCTAAAAGAAACCGAACTTGCAGTACTTGACGAAAAGCGAACTTATTTTGAAATACTAGAGCAAATTATTGAACCGTTATTTGATCAAGAAAATGAGTATGCTCTGCGTTACGATAATGAATGTGAAAATGACATTAATAACTGCTTATGGTTGGAGCAATTTGTAGATGAAGTCATCAGCATCCTTACTCTTGGATTACAATTATCAGAAAATGAAGAAAAGGGACTAAATAATAAAAAAATATCAGCAACGCTATTAGCTAAAGCTTCCGAGCAAAGTAATGAAAATGTTAAGCGTCTTTCTAGTGAGCTAATCGCTGGTATTAAAACTGATGTAAGTAAAATAGAAAGTAACCTGATAAAAGTAAAAGCGCTACTGTCAGAAATTGCTGATATTAAAGTTTGGTTTAAGAGTTTTGAAGGGCAACAAATTTCAATATTATTACAGAATTTAAAAAGCAAAGATAAGTCGTCACTGCCTAAATACTTGAATGATGATAATCAAAGTTTGGCCGAGATAATCCAGTTAATCGACGAGTTTTTGAAACATGCTAAAGATGAAAGTCAGAAAAAGCTTACGCCTCAAAAACATCAGCGGTCTCAAAGTATTCCACCAGTAACTTTCACTTATAATGTTGATTCAAAGCTATTACTGCGTATTGACAACTACTTGTCACCAAAACAAGAACAGCAAAAGGATAGGAAAAATTACCTACTGGAAAAGGCTAACTTATTGAAGCGTGTCAGCGACTCTATGCTGGATAAAGCAGAGAAGTTAGAGATTACCTTAGTGGTCATGTACATGCTAATGAGTGAGCAGACACAAATAGAGGCGAGTATTGGCACCAAAGCGAAAGATATTAAGGAACTGGAAGAAGAAGTAAAAGAAGAGCGAGCAAAATTAATTAAAGGTGATTCGGCTCAAACAGTTCAATTAAAAAAAACACAGCTTGAAACTAAAGAATTGAAAAGAAAACGGAGCCAATTACAAGAACCAGCCTACCAACAGATTGAAGAGAATAATCGCTTGTTAAAAAGACTAGTAAGTAGTTACTACTCTGATGTTCATGAAGACGAATTGTCGAAAGATTCTAGTTCTAGTCGGTTTAAAGAACTAAACAGCGCAAATAGTAAACGCCCGCAATGGCAAAAGGATCTGGATCTCTACAAAGATTGCACAAAACGTGCAAAGGAGGTGTTCCAAATTTGTAATATAAAACTAACAGATGCGTTGAACCTTTCTAGTCCAATAAATACCTTACTACTTGAAAGTACAGCACTTAAGAACTTAAAGATTAAGAGCTACAAGAAGATTGAATCAATAAAGCATATCTTTGAAAATGACAACGAAGAAAGCCCTAAGGTGTTATTAGATGGTGACAGCCAAACAATTATGATGGGGCTCCCCTTGCAACAATACGGAGAAGCACATCATATAGACTTCATGGGCGAACCTAGCACTCGATACCCTTTAGTCTTGCTTGTTAATGAGACGGGAGAGGTTCTTGTTGCCAAAGAAAACCAGCAATTAAATGCGGCACTGAAAGGGGTAGAGTTTGAACAACTCAATCAAATTTTTAAGCGTTTATTCAAACAACAAGAGCCAGAATCTTCAAGAGGAGAAGAGGCAGTTTCGGTCAGCAACCACAATAATAATGACTTAAAATTTGCATCGACGGCTGCTGAAGAAGAAAGCGAACCAGATTTACTAGGATACTCTGGTTTTGTCGATGTTGAAATTGCCGGTGATCTTTACCGACTGTTTGTGTCACCGTATGCCAATACTTCTAAGGATAAAACCAGTGACAACTTTTATGTCAAAAAAGTTGGAACGAGAGGGGTAGCAGAAAAAACAGAACAACTTTACTTAATTGGTTTTAGAGACAAATCTAATTTAGTGCAGGCGAAATTATCTTTGTCTCGTAGTTTAATCATTGTTGCCATTTTTAGCTTCTTCGCATTATTGGCCTTTATCCCCCTGTTAAAAATCCGCTTAGTGTCACAAGGGCAAGCATTTTCAAATTTTGACCGTCATTATACTGTCATCGGGCTTCTGCTTTTAATTTGTGTGCTTACTGTCGGCGGCGTTTGTACTTGGCAATATGTTGACTTTAACAACGGAATCACGAAGCAAAGTCAAACTATCTTCATGCAGATGCGAAATCGCTTTAATCAGGAAATTAGCTTACTGACACAATATGCCGAGCAACAATATGCCGAGAGAGCAGCTTTTCTAGCGAGTCGAAATCAAAACATTGAAGATTTTGATGACTCGTTATTTACTCAGTCAAAAAACAAGGAATTTATAGAGCATCAGTACTTTCTTGATAACTTATTTTATTTAACGTCAACAAAAGATGATTTGGACGAGAGCACAAAACTTGATGGTATCGCAAGATGGTCGACTGAGAAAACTTATAGACGTAATAAAGGGGTGTCAGTTAAGTCGAGAGAGTACGCGACCAAAGCACTTAAAAACGATATTTGGCCAGTTTCATTCACTTCTGATGGAAGCGAGCCTTACTTTAAAGGTTTGTTTATCGAAAGGGTATTTAACTTACGTGATAGTCGTTTAACGACACAATTTTCAAGGGTTAATGCTAAACAGACAAGAGACAACCCACAAAGGCCTCTGTTTGATGTTTTGTCATATGGTAGCAAGCTGCAAACTTTTTTTAATGCAGTACTACCTGAAAACTTTGGTTTTGTTGTATTTGAAACAAAAACAGGTAAAGCGATGTACCACAGCGATGATAAAAATCGCAGTTTGGTCGAAAACGTATACGTTGAAACAGATAATAACCCGCTCTTCAAAGCAATGAAGTCTAACCCTTTGGCGTATGATCAACCGGTTAGTTTTGATGCGATTTATGGTGGGAAAATGCATCACTTTGCAATTGCTGATATACACCCTAATATTCCATGGAAGCTAGCTATATTTTATGACAAAGAAGAGCGCAGGTCAGTTAACTTGATTGCGGCTGTTATCGCCTTATTTGTGTGCTTTATCTTATGTGTAATTGTTTACGTTTGTTTGCTAGTTTTTATGCGAAAACGTAAGCGCCGATATTTCTTCTGGCCAGAATATTCTGAGAACTCTAAGGTAAGTCGCAGAAAACTTGTCATAAATACTAGCGCAATCACGACTGTAATTATTCTAATATTATTATTGATTTCCAATGAAGTATTTAATCTTCATGAGCAGCGATATGCCCAAGTTGTAGATGCTAAATTAGCTTATAAAACCAACCAAGCGATGATTGCCCACAACCGATACCGTCAATTGACGATCGATCCTGAAGGAGAGGATGGTAAGGAATTATTTATTCGAGACCTTAACAATAGGATCCCTTGTTATTTAGGAGGCAATGTCATATATCAAAGGTGTAACTTGGACCCAATAAGTCACCAATATAAAGAAACAGTACAATCTTCTCAAAAAAGGGGTGGCGGCTTTGCGGCATTAATTGAGTATTTCTGGTCATTTTCAGTACTGGCACATACTATAGATGAATCACTGACCATCAGCCAAAAACTTGCTGATGTAAGTTGGTGTTATACAAATAATCTGGCGGTTCAAATGCCCTGTACTAGGGCAGAACACAAAGGAAAAGCTCCAAGTAAATATCTAATTGACAAAAAATCAATTCCTGACCGATATGAAATGGAAACGCTGCAAGAATACAACATCGTTGTTTGGTTAGTCCTATTGTTAGTTATTTTAGTTTTATTTTCCATCTTACGAGTGCTTATTCTCGGTTGGTTGTTTGAGCGTTTAATTGGCATCGACATTCCCGTTCACTTTCGCCAACAAGTCAAAAAACATAGTGATCTACTCTACAACATCAATGCTGATATGTTCACCGCTGAGAAGTATGCACTTGTGATTCGTCCAGATGTTAGCTTTAAAAAGGCGTTATTTTCTCAATTAGGTAAAGACAATGGAAAAGTTAACCCGTTGGTGAGTGAGATTATTAACGTTGGCGCTTGGTATAAACAGCCAACGATTAAAACCCTTGAAGCGGATATCAAAGAGCCCAATGGGATTAATTTGGTACTCAATGTAGGGGAGGACTGTCACGCGGTTAAGGCTCTTATTGATGATGACCGCGTAGAAAATATTACTCAATCTTTACTGATACATGCAGGGGGCCTGCCGTTACCAGAGCAAAAAACGCTATTTATTGATGGGCTTGAGAATGTCGCCAATGATAAAGACAAACGCCTACTGGTTTTAGATGTATTAGAGCATTTAGTATCTATTCCAAAGCTCAGTATCTTGATTTTCTGCGAAGTAGCACCACTCTATATGCTGACCAAACAAAGTGAATACCCGTGTGCCGGTCACGAGAGTCAAAATGCTGATAGTAGCGAAGTTAAACGATGGTCAAATCTTTTCAGGCAATTTAGTAAAATATATCAATGGAGTGCAGGACGGAAACAGTATTTAGGTTGTCACGAAAAACTTTTTGTAGATAAGGTGCTGCGTAACGAAGCTAGCGGTTGGCCTGAGTTGAAAGATGTACTTTATGAGTTTTGTGAATATCATAATACAGCTAAAGCAAGTTCAGCAGGTGAAGAAACTATTAGCTATGATGTCATTAAAAAATGCCTAGATTCAAATGAAGAAAGCCCAATGATGCCGTCGACGATCATCAATAAATATTGGCAATCACAACAAATCGTTGAGTTCTTTAGCTGTCATGCAGGTGCACTTTATCGTTACCGTTGGGAATTATGTACAAAAGCAGAGCGGTTGCTATTGTTCCAATTGGCTAATGATTTTGAACCCAATCCTCGTAACTTAGCTCCCATAGAGCATTTAACGCGTCGAGGTTATATTTACCGTGATTGTGGATGGCACATTATCAATGAAAGCTTTAAACAGTTTGTATTAACTGCTGAGCCTCAAGAGGTAATGGAAGAATGGTTAGCTGAAGCGAATGAAAATATTTGGCGCTATTTAAGAATTCCATTCTTTGCACTATTAATCGCGTTACTTGCCATTTTGGCATACTCAGCAACAGATGCGATTGAATCCGCTCTGGGTATTTTAACGGCAATTCTCGGCTTAATTCCGATGGCGATTCGAAATTTTACGCTTTTTAAAGGCGGGTAAGCTTTGATAGCTTATCCATCTTCGCTTTGAATATCATTAATTCGTTGTTGTAATACGGGTATAACGGTTTGTTCAAACCACGGGTTTTTCTTGAGCCAACGATTATTTCGTGGGCTTGGATGGGGAAGGGCAATATGATTGAGTTTGAGCAGGGTTTCCCAATCACTAATAACTTCAGTAGTATTTTTATATTGGCTCTTATCTATTGCTAAACTCGCGTTCATAGCTAATTGGGTTAAGTGCCAATCAACAGCATACTTACCGACTAAAATTGTCAGTTTTAGATCTTTGAGTGAATTTAATACTTGTTTTCGCCAGCTTTTTGCACAGAGCGGAATGGGCGGCAAGTCGCCTGACTTCCCTTTTCCAGGATAACAAAATCCCATCGGTACGATGGCGACCTTATTTGCGTCATAAAAACTTGCTTCATCGATATTCAACCAACATCGAAGTCGTTCACCACTTTTATCATCAAAAGGGCGTCCTTTGTTATGGGCAACTATGCCTGGTGCTTGACCCGCAATTAGAATTTTACTTTGAGTTGATAGTTGTATTATGGGTTTAGGCGGCAGAGGAAGTTTCTCGCTGCACAAAGTACATTCGTTGATTCGTTGGTGAAGAGGCTGATAAGCGCTAACAGTATTAATAAGACTTGACTCCTAAATGCCTTTAGCTGGTGAGTCGAATGTGTTGAACCATATAAAACTAGTTAAGAATAAGGCATAATTGCGTAATCTTCTATTCTTTCTAGTAATGAACCCGCCGAATGATGCGCCTAGATAAATATATTTGTAAAAGCACCGAACTGACCCGTAATGAAGCCAAACGGTTATTAAAAATGGGACGTGTGCAAGTAAATGATGAAACAGTTAAAACAGGCTCTGCTCAAGTGTCAGAACAATGTGTTGTATGTATTCAAGGTCAGCGGATCAACCTACTCGGCTCTCGATACATTATGATGCATAAACCGGTAGACACAATTTGTTCTAATGTTGATGAGGTTTATCCATCACTCTTACATTTTGTCGACGTTGAACGCGCATTTGAAATGCATGTTGCCGGTCGCTTAGATGCTGACACTACAGGACTTGTTTTAATTACTGATAATGGAAAATGGTTGCATAATATTATTTCGCCTAAAAAATCCTGTGGCAAAACTTACCGTGTCTGGTTAGCCGATTCTATTAGCAGTGATGTTAAAGAACAGTTTGCCAAAGGTATTCAGCTAAACAATGAAAAAGAGTTAACGCGTCCCGCGTTATTAGAGGTAGTTGCCGAAAAAGAAGTGATACTCACGATCACTGAGGGTAAGTACCATCAAGTAAAACGGATGTTTGCAGCGGTGGGTAATAAAGTGGTTAACTTACACCGAGAGAAAATTGGCTCACTTAGCTTAGATGAGAGCCTAGCACCTGGACAATGGCGTCATTTAACCAAGGAAGAAGTCGACCTTTTTCATCCTCAATAGCCCCTGATATAACCTCGAAAAACACGGGAGTAGCGACGCGATATTATTCTGCTTATTGTGACCTCAAGTTATTTAGTCTTGTGGCTGTGGCGCTGACTGCCGACTTAGTGAAAAAACTTTTGGAAGGTAGAAGGGAGTTTGCACTCCCTAATGCTATTTTTTAGGGTTAAGCGCTTCAAACTGTTCTTGTTGTTCACGGGTTGCAGGTAATTGATATTTCTCTTTCCATTCGCTATAAGGCATGCCATACACTTGCTCACGGGCAGTATCGATATCTACATCAACGCCAAGCTTTTCCGCTTCGGCTACTGTCCATTTTGAAAAGCAATTACGACAAAACCCCGCTAGGTTCATCAATTCAATATTTTGCACATCTGTACGCGAATCCAAGTGCGCGAGCAGGCGTCTAAAGACCGCTGCTTGTATTTCAACTTCTTTATCCATAATAATTATCTACCTTCTCTTGTTTGCATTATGCTAATAACAGTAAATAGCTGATCTATTTTACTGGTTAAAAAAACGTAATCCTGCGTTGCAATTTTCGCAAAGGGAACAACTATTTGCGTCAACTTACACCTTGAATTAAGCTCTTTTTCCTGCATGAAATTTAGATCACCTACTTAATGTAATTGGTATTAGTTATCGGTATTTTCTAATGTTTCATCTTCAGGCTCTGGTTTTTCATAACGCCTAATTTGTACCACCATGCCCATATAAGGGTGATCAAAATAATGCACTTCGCCACTGATAACCCGTCGATTTTGAGTAAAAGGGATTGATTTCCAATCGATGTTATCTGCTTCTGTTAGTTTAGCCGTAGCAAGCTCTGCTCCGGTTAAGCTTGAAATATTAAAGTCAGCGGTAATATAAAGATAATGACTTAAGTGTAGGCGGAACAAGCCATCTATATACCAAGGTTGAACAGGAGATAGCGGTGGCCTAAGGTCGGGCGTTAAATCTAAATCTAACGTTGAGGTAGCATCTTCTTTCACCACGAGGTGCTGATAAATTTCTTGGTCATCAACTTGTGAAACTACCTGTTCTTTATCGACTGTTACCTGGTCAATTTGATTAAAGATATAAGCTAATTTCTGATCGTTTGGTGTTAACGTCTGTGGCGATGGCTCGCTTTGCTCTAATAGATTATCAGCCAACAAGTTTGCCTGTTGCTGATTAATCAGGTCATTTTTTTGGTTAGTCAGCCACTCATTTAAAGCGGCACTTTCTAATGAGTTTTTATAGCTTTTTAGATCAGCGTCATACTGTTGTTGAAAATGCTCGCCTGAATAAATTTTAAGCGCTAGATTTTGATCGGCTGGCTTACGATTAATAAGCGATTGGCGCCAACCCATATGAAGCAATGGTTTAAAATCTTTGCTGCGTCTTAGCTGTAAGTAAATATCTTTTAGCTGCAATGAGTCGCTATTGATCAGGTACGGACTGTCAGTATAAATAAACTCTGCACCATCAATACGACCAGAAAGTGAACTCACTGGAAAGCTATCATCTTGATTGGTGCCGTTATCACATAAGGTGACTTGCTTATTATTCTTACCGAAGTTAAACCATGATTTTTGAGTGTCGCTGTAAATCAATTTAATCGGTGAAAAGGCTGATTCGGCTTGATTGATGAGGTTAACTTGTTCATCTGTTAGGCCAATGAGCTCTTCATTCAGATTTACTTGTTCTGCGATTAAGGTGTCATCGCTTGGTAATAAGTTATCCGATGCCAATGTTTCCTGTTTGACATTAGTTCCTGCGGTAAAATCAGAGGTTTCGTCTGCTTTTGACTCTTCACTATTACTAACGTCGAGTGAAAAACCTTGTTCTAGCAACTCATCGACCTCGGCGGTTTGGTCTATTTCTTCTAAAGTTTTTGAATCATAAATCGAAGGTAATTGTGAACTTTGTTGAATAAAACTTTCTGGGTAGGAGCCATCTTCACAGTTGGGAAGTTGTGCTTTTAATTCAGAGAGATTGGGTTGCAGGTAATCGTTGAGCAAGTCAAATGTACGATAGTTAGGTAATGTCGAGCTTTCTGCAAAGCGCTCTCTAAGTGCAGATTTATCGCTTAACTGGCTGAATAAAATAACTTCTACTTCAAACCAGCGCTGATCAATTGTCTTACTGGCCGCCATAGCTGATTCTGACGCAAGCATACTGCTTAGCGCCAAGATAGATAAACCGATAGTAGCTAGATTAACCTTCATCTATTGTGAGTGTCCTAATTTAAGCGAATCATTATGCGATTGATGTTGATAATACCAAAAAATTTTATCGCGTTATTCATTTATTTATCGCTAAACCGAAAGATCGGCCAGCAGCGAATTTACGAGATTAAAGCGTGCTGGTGCATCTTCACTCGCTTTAGTAAACTTAATTTTATTCGCTCCATCTAATTTAAAGACGTTTGGCTGTTTTTGAATAAGAGAAATCAGTTTGACCGGATCGACGGTCGTGTCGTCATTAAACTCCATAGAACCACCGGCAGGACCAACATCGATACGTGCAATACCAAACGTTTGTGCTTTTAACTTCAATTTAGCTACTTGAATTAAATTTTTAGTTGGCTGTGGCAATAAACCAAAACGGTCGATAAGTTCTACTTGAATATCGTCAAGTGCGTGTTTATCTGTGCAGCTGGCGATACGTTTATATAGGCTTAAGCGCAAGCTGACATCAAAGATGTAATCTTCTGGAATAAGTGCTGCGATACGTAAGTCAATTTCTGTTTGTTTCGCGGTAATGTTATCCAAGCTAAGTTCTTTGCCTGCTTTTAATGCAAGTACGGCTTGATCGAGCATTTCCATGTACAAGCTAAAACCAATTTGGCTCATTTGTCCGCTTTGATCTTCACCTAGTAACTCACCGGCTCCACGAATCTCTAAATCGTGCGTTGCGAGGGTAAAACCTGCACCGAGATCTTCAAGAGAGGCAATAGCTTCTAAACGTTTTTTCGCATCTTTAGTCATGCGCTTTTCATGTGGAGTTAACAAATATGCATACGCTTGGTGGTGCGAGCGGCCAACGCGACCCCGTAATTGATGTAGTTGGGCAAGTCCTAAGTTGTCGGCTCGATCCATGATGATAGTATTTGCACTTGGTACGTCAATACCCGTTTCGATAATGGTCGTACAAACTAATACATTAAAGCGCTGATGGTAGAAGTCGCTCATAATACGCTCTAGATCACGTTCGCGCATTTGTCCATGAGCCGTAACGACTTTTGCCTCAGGAATCAGGGTTTCAAGGTCACGTGCTGTTTTTTCAATGGTTTCAACATTATTGTGTAAAAAGTAAACCTGACCACCGCGGAGTATTTCACGCAATATTGATTCACGGATCAAGGCATCTTCACGTTGTCGAACAAAGGTTTTAACCGCCAAACGTTTAGCTGGAGGTGTCGCGATAATAGATAAATCGCGCATCCCGCCCATTGCCATATTCAAAGTACGAGGAATGGGCGTTGCAGTTAGCGTAAGAATATCGACATTAGCACGAAGCTGTTTAATTTTTTCTTTTTGCTTGACTCCAAATCTATGTTCTTCATCGACAACAAGGAGCCCTAAGTCTTTGTACTTAATTGAATTTTGGATAAGTTTATGGGTACCGATCAATATATCGATTTGTCCAGATTCCACTTTTGCAATCACTTCGTTTTGCTCTTTTGCTGTCTTAAATCTTGACAGTACTTCTATTGTGACCGGCCAGTTGGCGAAGCGATCTCGGAAATTATCATAGTGCTGCTGGGCGAGGAGCGTGGTTGGCACTAATATAGCGACCTGTTTGCCATCATTAACCGCAACAAATGCCGCTCGCATTGCTACTTCAGTTTTACCGAAACCAACGTCACCACAGACTAATCGGTCCATCGATTTTTTATCGAGCATATCGCTAATGACGGCATTAATGGCTTGCTCTTGATCTAAGGTTTCTTCAAAGCCAAAACTGGCAGCAAACGATTGATATTCTTCTTTGTCGCGCTTGAACTGGTAACCTGTTTTGACTGCACGCTTTGCATAAACATCGAGTAACTCTGCGGCTACGTCTTTAATTTTTTCTGCGGCTTTACGCTTGGCTTTGCTCCAAGTGTCATTACCTAACTTATGGAGCGGTGCTTGGTCAGGATCATTGCCTGAATATCGACTGATTAAATGTAACGAGGCAACAGGAACATAAAGTTTTGCCTCGCTTGCATAACTTAAGGTTAAAAATTCGGTCGTGATACCACCGGTCTCTATTGTTTGAAGCCCTAAATAGCGACCTATGCCGTGATCGATATGAACGACGGGTTGACCGATAGACAGCTCTGCTAAGTTTTTGAAAATAGCATCGGCTTGCACATCTTGTTGCTTTGAACGCCGTCTAGACTGTTTGACCCTGTCACCGAGTAACTCGGTTTCTGTTACTAACGCGATGGCTTCTTTGTTATCTTCGTTTGCAAAGGTAAAGCCTTGTGATAGGGCGTTTACTGTTATGCCTAGCGCACTATCGCTGTTGACGAACCCATCAATAGAAGTAAATTCAGGAGGCGTAATATCAATTTGCTTTAATAGCTCTAAAACACTTTCACGACGTCCTTGTGATTCGGCAACAAATAAAACTTTGTGAGGTGTTTTTTTATCGGCCAAAAATTGATTGAGTAATTCAAAAGGATTTTTCAGCTGATGATTGACGGTTAAATCGGGCAAACTGCCAATATTAAAATAGACTTCGCTAGCCTTACGAGTAGGCTTTTCTTGTGCTGTTTGATCTAGGGTAATACGGTCAAAGGGCTTAAGCGCGCTAAATAATTGCTCGGTATTTAAAAATAGAGCAGAAGGAGGCAATAGCGGTCTTGTTGGATCGTATCGTCTATCTTCATAGCGATATTCAATATCATGCCAATAGTGCTTGATTGACGACTCTATATCACCACTAAGTACAATTAATGCGTTGCTGGCCAGATAACTAAACAGTGTGTCGGTTTGTTCAAAGAATAAGGGTAAGTAATACTCAATACCTGCGGGCATGATACCGTTACTGACCTGGTGATAAACAGACTCTTTGTCGATCGTGCTTTTGAACTGCTCACGGTATTGGCTTCTAAACAAATTAATACCATCAGCGTCCATTGGAAATTCATGCGCGGGTAGTAAATCGATTGATTCTATTTTATCGGTAGAGCGTTGCGTTTCTGGATCGAACAATCGAATTTCTTCAATTTCATCGTCAAAAAAATCTAATCGAAATGGGGTGTCATTGCCCATTGGAAATAAATCGAGAATGGCACCACGTGCAGAAAACTCACCATGCTCCATTACTTGATCAACGTGTCGATATCCGCTTGCTTCTAATTCTTGTCGTAATTGATGAAGATCTTTGAGATCTCCTTTTTTTATCAATAATGAATTGGCTTCTAAATAGGCCTTTGGACTGAGCCGTTGAACTAAAGTCGTCACTGGCACAATGACAATACCATTTTTCATGCGAGACAATTGATACAAAGTTGCTAAGCGCTGTGAAATTATATCTTGGTGCGGAGAGAATGAGTCGTAGGGTAGCGTTTCCCAGTCAGGGAATAAGCATATGGTTAACTCATTTTCAGTGTCCAAACTTTGTAATTCTTGTTCAAACCTAATAGCTGAAGGAGTGTCATGTGTTACCAATAAAAGCGGTTGCTTTGCTCGCTTTGTAGCATTATACAAAGCGACACTGGCACTGCTACCAACAAGGTTGTTCCACATTTTTTTGTCGGGAGTGTTGCTAGTTTGCTGATTGAGTATTGGAGATATTACCGAAGAACGAGTCATAAAGCTTAATTGTTATCTATTTAAAATAGCAAGACACATATCGTCTTACTTTATTTGAATTTCAATGTGTTATTGTGCCTTTTTTTGTCAAAATAATCTTGTTAAAGTTGTTAATACTTATGTAAAGAAATCTCTTAGTACCGTGTTAATTGTGCTTGTGTACTTGCAAACCAATATGTGTAAAAGTTTGTTTGAAATACCGTTGCATTTGATCAAGCAAAAATATCACTTTAGTTTTATTGGTTTTACTTATTTCAAAGTATTTTAATTCTTGTTGAATATTCAATTATTTAATGGGCTTGATATAACTTACTCTCGTTTTATCAATGAGATAAGTTTATGATATGGTTGATATATAATTGCCTCAGGCTATACTCAAAAAATCGAATAATAAGATGGAGTTTATTTTGAAGAAGTATTTAAGTGCAATCGCGCTGCTTTGGCTTATGAGCCCATGCACCCATGCTCAAGAAGAAGTGTACCGTTGGGTAGATGAAAATGGTGTTGTCCATTATTCAGATCAGGCTCGCTCAGAAAAAGCGAAGCTGTTTGAGTTACGCCAATATAATAAAGCGCAACCCGCCGTTAGCGCAGAAGATCTTGCTGCTAATAACGATGCGCTTGCGTCGATTGCTTCAGATAATACAAAGGTAGAGAAAGAGCAGGTAATGAAGCAAACCCCTGCTCAAAACTGTGCCGCTTTGAAAAAACAGATGATTATCGCCCAAGCACAATTACAAAGTAATGACCCTAACACGGTGCTGCGAGCCCGTATGTACTTAGAAACAGCGGATAACTTGCTTACACAAAGCAATTGTAATTAGCACTTTTATCAAGCAAAAATGTTAATAGGCTAGCTATCTGCTCTCGGTACATTAAGTCTCAGCGGTTTTGCTATCGAGTAATACCGGCCCATGGCCTTTTTTCGCTAATTCATCTTCAGGGTTGTATATAGGACATTGCTTTAATGATAAGCAACCACATCCTATACAATTACTTAAAGAATCCCTAAGGTTTTCTAACTGAACTATGCGTTGATTAAGCTCGTTTTTCCATTGTTTTGATAGCATTGCCCAATCTCTTTTATTTGGTGTTCTACTATTCGGTAAAGCATCTAGGGCATTTTTAATACTTTGCAAACTTATTCCCATTTTTTGGGCGGCTTTAATTACTGATACTCGTCTTAACACATCAGGATGATAGCGACGCTGATTACCGGTATTGCGCCAACTCGAAATTAGAGCTTTGCTCTCATAAAAATGTAGCGTCGATACTTTTACTCCACATCTTTTAGCAACAAAACCTACAGAAAGTTCTTTTGCCATAAATTTTCTCCTCGTAAACATCTACTTCATCTTAATAAAAATAACACTTTACCTCAAGTTAGGTTGAGGTGTTAGGATTGCTGCAACAGTAAATAAATCAACGAATAATTTGTAATCAAATATACAAATCACACTGAAGGAAAAAGATGATGAGCGCGACAGTAATGACGATAGATAATAAAACTAAAAGCCAAAACCCAGTAAAAATTAAAGAAAACCAAGCATGGAAAACGGCTTTTTATCGACTTTTTAATCAAGTCATGGCAAAAAAGTAATAATGAGAACGGTATGAGATTGGCTCACAAAGAATCATTAGGATTGAGTCAGTTTAGTATTTTAGTGAATAAAGGCTATGCTAATACATTCAGCTTATGCGTTCATAACGCGTTGAACATTTTTACAAGACTACTTGATATGCTACTAAATGAATTAGAAGTAAGGTTATATTTAACAAGGATAGGAGTAGAACATTCATTTAAGCAGTGTGAACTGCCTTCACTTGAAAGACTAACCGATTTACATCGGGCCCATTTGACTAAAATACCTTTTGAAAATCTTTCCATAGTTTTACAACAGCCAATGGGCTTTGGTAAACAATATGCCTTTGAAAAAATCGTTGGCGAAAATAGAGGTGGTTTTTGCTACGAGCTTAATTATAGTTTTTATCTGCTGTTAACTTCCTTAAGGTTTAACGTTAAGTTAATCAGTGCTCAGGTCTTTAACCGTGACAAGAATACTTTTGGCAAGCCATTTGACCACCTTGCACTGCTCGTTGACCTTTCTGGTAGCCAATACTTAGTTGATGTTGGGTTTGGAGACTCTTTTACTGTACCTATTTCTATTGCTGGTCGAAGTTATCGAGAAACTGACGGTGAGTATCAAGTTACCCGAGAAAATAAATGTCATTACTTATATCAGCGAAAACCTGGCGAAACTTGGCAGCCATTATATAAATTTGAATTGATTGCACAGCCCATTGAAGCATTTGAGAGGATGTCGAATTATCATCAAACCAACTGTGAATCGACATTTACCCAAAAAAGCGTATGCACTAGGTTAACTGAGCAAGGACGTGTCACGTTATCTAATGGTAAGTTGATAAGAAATGAACAGGGTGAACGAGTCGAAATTCCAGTGAATAAAGAAAGCCAAATACGGCACGTACTCTCGAGTGAATTTGATTTGTACTTTTCGGAGAGTGTTAGTTTGCAGGCGCTTTTAATATCAGAATAGGTTAAAAATAGAGGTAGTAAGTTGAATAATGGGTTTCAAACGACGATGGTTAAGACAGAGGTAAATTGCAGTAGCATCCCTGTGCTTGACTAACGATAAGATCAGATTTATACCCAGCGTCAAAATTATTTAATACGGTTTCAACAAAACTGTTGTTAGACGAACAAGCCAAGCCAGTAGCATATGGGCCTAAATACAAAAGAGATCCTGTATCATCTACGACCATAATCGCAGGAACGGATGGCACAATATCTGAATTAACTAATTCTATTTTTTTTACATTAAAATCAAAATTGTTAGCAATTTTATCTATCTGATTGACATGATCTTCACTGAACTTATTACACTCACAATCTGCCGCAGTTAAATGAATAATCGTCTTTTTATTATCATCTAGATTCCAGACATTATCATTTACTTTTATAGAGCTTAGGTGTTGGGCGTCTACGGTTAGCAATGCGCCCGTTGGGTCAAAGTCAATGAGCCGTTGACCGACAAAATAAACAAAGGCAGAAAACACAAAACCTAGCCAAATTATGACTAAGGTTAAGTGCTTTCCTTGTTGAAATTTACTTGAATTTGGCACTACTACTTTCCATCATCGCCGCACCTTGTTCAACTAATTGAGCCTCATGAGATAATAGATTCAGTTTTTCAATATCATCATGGGCAGAGCCTCTTAAGTTTTCTATACTATGAGCGATGCCATTGGTGGTGGTTGATTGCTCTTCGACAGCAGCAGCAACGCTTGACGATATCTCACTTGAGTTTTCTACGACAGATGAGGCTTGATCAATTTGAACTGCCGCATTTTGAGATGTAGCTCTAACATCAGAAACCACTTTAATACACGATTCCATCGATGTTTTGGTTACTTTTGAATAAGACGATAGTATTGCTAAAGTTTCGCCTATTTTATCAGTACTCGTTTTAGTTCTGTTTGCCAATGCTCTCACTTCATCAGCAACTACAGCAAATCCTCTACCTTGCTCACCCGCACGGGCAGCCTCAATTGCGGCATTTAAGGCAAGTAAGTTGGTTTGATCGGCAATGCCAGTTATTTCGTCCAACAAGCCCGTAATCGCTTCTGTTGAATTTGATAATTCATTGACATCAACACTGGTTTTCTCCAATGCATTGGTCAGCTCTTCATTCTTGTTGTTGATTTCAGTGATATCTTCCAAGGTTAAATGAGTGAAGTTTCGAGCTTCTTGCATTCTATCACTGAGTCGCACTGTTTCTTCAGCAATAGAGGCAACGGTAACAGCCATCTCCTCGGTAGACGTGGCTATGCAATCAGTCTCTAATTGGCTTTTTGTACTTGATGCTTCTAAGTCATTTTTAGCATTCAATAAGTTTTGAGAATTCTTATAAAGGTCTGCTGTTTGTCCTTTTATATCAGATATCAAAGAATCTATGGCAGCTAAGAAGCTATTAAATCCATTTAAGACTTCATTGCCTTGAGCATCGCAGCGAAGTTTAAGGTCAATTTCATTTTCATTGGCCGTGAGCTTTTGTGTAATTGAAGCTAACTGCTTACCGACTTGCGCGCTATCATACATTTTTTTCGCAATAAAACCTGCAATTAAGGCTTCAGCGATGGCATAAACCGCATGTATCAATACCGTTGAGAACATGAGTCGATCTTCATCGAAAATATAAACTCCCATGTTATTTACTTGCATATAGTAGAAAGAGAAGTGATGCACTGCAATTAGGGCAACAGCTGAGATGAACACTTGCCAATCACTAAACATGATTAAAAATGCTAGTAAGATAAATATCTCAAAATGAACCTCAATTAAGCCGTTCATTTGATGAATGTGTAAAGCGGCGAAAACCATCAACGACATAGCCACCACATGCTTGGTTATTTTGGCATCAGGTAAGGCTTTAAAAAAGTAGAGTGAAATAGCGAGCGTTGGCAGACCGATCACTAAGGCCTCAGTGAAGGTATCATATACAAATGCGAGTCCAATACTCTCTGCGAACAATATAGCTAATACTATGCTAAATAGTTTGCTGGTTTCTTTACTTCCCATGGTGTGTCCTCTATATGTTTATCAATTACTTATGTTTAATTAGTTATGCTGAATAGACACGTATTTGTGAACGCATAATACTAATCATTAATATTAGACCAATATTTTAAAAATACCTGAAAAAATATTAACTAAATGCTTGAATACAATGCTATTCCATTTAATTTTTCCTAGAATAGCTATAATACTGCAGGATTTTAATGCCACACTGAGCCAATCCATTTGATCGAAAAGTATGGTTTGGAATTCTTTAAGTATTACTAAAAGTAAAAATAATCGAACATTACTAATGACAAGTTCTGCAGTGGTCAGCGAAAGCTGTTGGCATTTCGCTGACTTGCTCAGTTTACTCTGTTGTTACAAGGTAGCTGCTTTCATTTGTTTTACAAAAACGGCTAAAGCATCAAGCATTGCTTGGTCATTGCCAAGGTTATGTTCAATGATTTTTACTACAGCTGAACCACTTATAGCTCCTTTTGCGCCTGCGTCGATTGCTTGTTTAACTTGCTCAGGTGAAGAAATACCAAAACCTAGTACCGCTGGCGCCGCTTTATTTGAAGCGAGCGCTTCTATAAGGCTATTCGCGGGCATATTGGCTTTTGTTTCTGTTCCCGTAACACCAGCACGACTTAAAACATAAGTGTAGCCCTGACTATAAGCTGCGACTTCTTTTAAAGTATCGTCACTTGCATTAGGAGGAGCAATAAATATTGGCGCGATATTATGTGCCAATGCCGCTTTTCTAAACGGTTCACTTTCTCTAATCGGGACATCCGCAATAAGAATCGAGTCAACGCCAGCTGCGTGCATATCTTTGTAGAACGTATCTATACCGCGAGCAAACACTAGATTACCGTAGAGTAGCAAACCGATTGGGATGTCTGGTGCGTATGCTCGAACAGCTGACAAAATGTCAATGCAAGTATCAGTATTGACTCCAGCATTTAACGCTCGTATACCGGCATTTTGGATAGTGATGCCATCAGCACTTGGATCTGAAAACGGTATACCAAGCTCTAGTGCGTCTGCACCTGAATCGATCAGAGTTTTGATAATCTCAAACGACTGTTCGGGATTAGGATCACCAATAGTAACAAACGGGATAAATGCACCTTGGTCATGTTTATTAAGACGCTCAAATAACTGATTGTATCTAGTTCCTGCAACCGCCATTATTTGTCTCCTTGATTAGATTGGACCGATGAATTTGGTTGAGTGAAAAATTCAGATGAAGCGGTTTCAGGTGAAAGGATAGAATGAACGTGAGCAAGATCTTTGTCACCACGGCCAGATAAATTAACCAAATATATCGTTTCTTCCGTAGCACTTTCAGCCATTTTAATTACGTGTGCCAATGCATGAGACGTCTCAAGTGCGGGGATGATCCCTTCGTTTCTTGCTAATGCTTGAAACGCTTCGAGTGCTTCGTCATCATTAATCGGTACATATTGAGCGCGGCCAGTTTCTTTCAAAAACGCATGTTGTGGGCCAACGCCAGGGTAGTCAAGCCCTGCAGATACAGAGTAAGACTCCTCTATTTGCCCGTATTTATCTTGCATAATGTAAGTATAATTACCGTGCAACATGCCTTTGGTTCCTGCAGTTAACGTTGCTCCATGTTGATCGGTATCAATTCCCTTACCTCCGGCCTCAACACCAATCAGCTTCACACCTTCGTCTTTAATGAAGTCGTTAAACATACCGATGGCATTAGACCCACCACCAACACAAGCAATGACATAATCAGGCAATCTGCCTTCTTCTTCTAGCAGCTGTTGTTTGGCTTCTTCACCAATCATCTTTTGAAATTCACGCACTATGGTAGGAAACGGATGAGGGCCAGCCGCTGTACCTAATAAATAATGAGCTGTGTCGTAATTGCCCGACCAATCGCGCAACGCTTCATTAACGGCATCTTTTAATGTACCGCTGCCGGCAGTAACAGGGATAACGGTTGCTCCCATAAGTTTCATACGGAATACGTTAGGCTGCTGTCGCTCACAATCTTTTGCTCCCATATAAACACGGCATTTAAGTCCAAGCAGTGAACAAGCAATTGCGGTCGCGACACCATGCTGACCAGCACCTGTTTCTGCAATTATTTCAGTTTTCCCCATGCGCTTTGCCAGTAGGGCTTGGCCCAATACTTGGTTAGTTTTATGAGCGCCTCCGTGCAGTAAGTCCTCACGTTTTAGATATATTTTTGCTTTCGGGTTTTTAACTAAGTTTCTCACTTTGGTTAACGGGGTTGGACGGCCAGCATACTTGTTTAACAGGTTATTAAATTCTGTTAAAAAAGCTTGGTCTTGCTGAGCGTCTAAAAAGGCTTGTTCCAGCTGTTCTAATGCTGGTACTAATAATTCACTTACAAACATGCCGCCAAATTCACCGAAGTAAGGGGCAAGTACACTTTTATCTGTTGTCGAGTTCATGAGCAATTTCCGCACTTAGTAATGTCTTAAAAGAGCAAAGAGTTCATTGATCTTTGCGCTAGATTTTTCACCTGGACTTGATTCAACGCCTGAGTTGATATCCAGCCCATATAATTCTTGTTGATTCATCGTGTCTATCGCGGCGGCTATATTTTCACTGCTTAAGCCTCCAGCTAAGAAACATTGAGATAAATCTTGTTCAGATTCCGATAAATTTTGCCATCGGAAAACTTGACCGCTGCCGGCTTGTTTACCATCAAGCACGTAATGCTCAACCGTTAAATTTAATAGAGGCACTTTTTTTTCTACCGCTTTTGCTTTCCAAATTTGCACGTTTTTCGGTAGTTGCTTTCTTAATCGGGCAACATAATCTTTATCTTCATCACCATGCAGTTGAATGGCATGCAGCTCTAGGTGCTCTGCAAGCTCCACTATTTCAGTTATCTTATGGTTGACGAAAACACCAACATAATGCAGTGATGCTGAGTCAACAATGCTACGCGCTTGCTCCTTAGTGATAAAACGAGGAGACTTGTCAGCAAATATTAAACCGCCATAAACGGCTCCGGCTTTTTCTGCGACTGCTGCATGTTCGGGCTTGGTTAAACCGCATACTTTATGCTGCCCGTAAATAAGTTGTCGGCAGGCTAAATCAATATCTTCTTGAGCCATCACGGAGCTGCCGACTAAAAAACCGTTTACGGCTGGCGCTAACTCTCTTACTTGAGTATTGGTATAAATACCTGATTCTGAAATCACTAATCGGTCTGTTGGGATCTTAGGTGCGTATTCAAAAGTACGTGCAATATCGGTAGAAAGATCTCTTAAGTTGCGATTATTTATACCAATTAACTTGGCATCTAAGGCAATAGCTCGGTCAAGTTCTTGCTGATTTGACACTTCAGTCAAAATTGACAAGTTGTAGCTGTTAGCAACCGCTGCAAGCGAGCGATATTCATCATCGTTCAATACACTCAACATCAGCAAGATGGCGTCTGCACCATAGTACCTTGCTAAGTGAACTTGGTATGTGTCGATAAAGAAATCTTTATTCAACACGGGGCAGTTGACCACTTTAGTTACTGCTTTGAGGTATTCATATTTACCTTGAAAGTATTTCTCGTCGGTCAGTACAGAAATTCCGGCGGCATATTTATCGTAAACTTGAGCAATGGCTTCGACATCAAAGTCAGCCCTGATCAAACCTTTCGATGGAGAGGCTTTCTTGCACTCAAGAATAAAACCGGCATTTTCCTGTGACAATGCCTTATATAAACAGCGAGTTGAAGGTGTTAAATCATCGACAAAAGATTCAAGTGGTAATGACTTTTTTAACGCCTCTATTCGGACATGGGTATCTTCGACAATTTTTGCCAATACGTTAGGCAAGCTTTTAATATTATCTAACACGGAATCAGCCACGAGCCACCTCTTCATTTGACAGTGTAACGAGTTGTGACAGAGTATCTGCTGCTTTACCAGAAGCTAATACCTCTGAAGCGATAGCGGCAGCACTTGATAAATCATCCGCTTTGCCATGCAAGTAAAGTAGGGCGGCGCAATTTATCACGACAGCAGCATTATGAGCTGCTTGTCCTTGTCCTGCTAAGATAGCTATAATGTATTGGGCATTTTCTTCTGGAGTGCCGCCTTTGATCTCTTCTAAAGTGTAACGTTTTAAGCCAAAATCCTCAGGGCTGATGTTTTTTTCAATTAGTTCACCATTTAAAATTTCGGTCACTTGAGTGTGTCCATGTAAAGCGATTTCATCTAAACCACTGCCGTGTACAACCCATCCTCTTTTCACACCAGTTAAAGGCAAGGCTTTGGCTATGGTGTTGATCAAGGTTGGCGTATAGACACCAAGCAGCATGACTTCTGGTGCAGCTGGATTAACCAAGGGGCCTAAAATATTAAACAGGGTGCGAATACCCATCGCTTTTCTAACCGGCCCCGCATATTTAAATCCTGGATGGTAAGCTGGTGCATACAAAAAACATAAATTGACTTGGGCTAAGCATTTTGCCGCAGTTTCTGGAGACATCATTAAATTGACGCCTAGGGCTTCCAATAAGTCAGCTGAGCCTGACATCGACGAAACACTGCGATTACCGTGTTTTGCCATTTTCAAGCCACAAGCAGCTGCTAAAATTGCTGCGGTAGTTGAGATATTAATCGTATTTGCACCATCGCCACCTGTACCGACGCAATCAGCGACGTTAAACTCAAGCTCAGGAAACGGCGTCGCATGTTTGCGCACGGCAACAGCAGCCCCTGCTATTTCTTCTGATGTTTCACCTTTGATTTTTAACGCAGTCAGCACCGACGCTAACAATTCTGGTGCAATATCACCAGTCATGACTTGTTCAAAAAATTCAGATGATTGTGCTTGATCAATCGAATGGCCATCAACAAGTGTGGTTAATATTGAATTGCTCATCTTTCCTTTTATCCTTCCTTCAATAGCGAAGTGGTTCGCCCATGCATTGATAATAAGTGCTCTATTGCTTGTTTAAGCAAATTACTGCCGTATGTAGTTAAAATTGATTCTGGATGAAATTGAAAACCTAACGCGGCTTGTTCAGGGTGCTCAATGGCCATAACTAGCTCAACACCATCAACGGTAGTTACCGATGCAGTAGCTTTCAATTGTTCAGGCATGTCAGTAGCAACAAGTGAATGATATCGAGCAACAGGTAACGGGTTTTGAATATTGGCAAAGGCTCCCTGTTGAGAATGAAACATAGGTGAAGATTTCCCATGAATAATTTCTGGTGCTCTGCTGACTGTTCCGCCGTAATGTTGAACTAATGCTTGATGACCAAGACAAATGCCTAATATTGGAAACTTACCCGCCGTTTTCTCGATCAGCTCCATCAAACATCCAGCATGGCTTGGGTCACCTGGGCCTGGTGATAATACCAGCAAAGCTCCTTCTCCCGCCTGTTCAAGCTGAGATAAAACAAAGTCCGCGCTCAACGTATTTCGATACACTGTAGGTTCGAACCCTAACTGATAAAACTCATCGACTAAGTTGTAAGTAAAAGAATCAAGGTTGTCGAGCATGATAATGTTGGGTTTGCTCATGATTGAGCTCCTTGTTCTTGTGATAATTTATCTAACAAGCTATTCGCTTTTTGAACAGCATTAATAACGGCTTGCGCTTTTTGCCGAGTCTCGTTCGCTTCTGCTTGCGGATCAGAATCATAAACAACCCCTGCGCCCGCTTGAATGTGAGCTCGGCCATTTTTGACAAACGCAGAGCGAATGACAATACAAGTATCCATATCACCGTCACCCGTAATGTAGCCCACGGCACCGCCATAACTGCCTCGGCGCTTGCCTTCGTATGCTCGAATAAGTTCAGTCGCTTTTACTTTAGGTGCGCCGGATAAGGTACCCATATTCATACACGCTTGATATGCATGCAAAGCGTCTAATTCGGGTTTTAGTTGACCACAAACCCGAGAAACTAAATGCATCACATGTGAATAACGGTCTACTTTTAACAGCTCAGCAACGTGACGTGTGCCTGGTGTCGATACGCGGGCAATATCGTTTCTCGCTAGATCCACTAACATAGTGTGTTCAGCGAGTTCTTTTTGATCTTGTCTTAGTTCTAATTCGATACGGCTGTCTAAATCTAACGACAATTCACCATTAGCATTAAAGCCTCGTGGACGAGTGCCGGCAATCGGGTAAAGTTCAACTTGTCGGTTCGATTGCTGATATTTCAGCGCAGACTCTGGTGATGCGCCAAACATGCAAAAATCTTGGTCTTTAAGATAGAACATGTAAGGGCTCGGGTTGGTTAGTTTCAGCACTTGATACGCTAATACGGAGTCAGGGCATGGCAGTGAGAAGGTTCTAGACGGCACGACCTGAAAAATATTGCCCGCACGAATATGTTCTTTGAGTTCTTCAACGTTCTGACAGAACTGTTGATCAGAGATATCGACATCAACAGTCACAGAATGACTGACTTTTTCAGCCATCACCTCGGAATCGTTAGCGTGCTTGGCGTGAATATCTGAAGACAAGGTCTCTTTGATCGCCGATAAGCGCCGGCTGATTTCAAAATAGCACTTTTGTTGGTTTTCACCAGAAAACACATTGCCGATAATCTCAGTAGCGCGTTTTTCATGATCAATAACCACTAGGGTTTCAGCTAAATAGAAGACAAAATCTGGACAGGTATTGTCACCATTGGGTACTTCAGGTAAATCTTCGGCGATTGACATTAAATCAAAAGCAAAAGCACCACCAAGAAATACACCAAAATGATGATGGTCTTCATTGATTATCGATTCAAAACACCTAAGCGCCTCAAAAGCATTGGTTGCTTTAAGCCGCTGTAATTCATCTAAGTTTGGAAGAGGCGCCTTGAAGTTCAGCTCAAGATGCTCGTTATCACCTTCAATTGTGACCTCTGTTGTTAAGCTATCGTTTTCGAAAAAACGTTTAGCAAATGCAAGCGCAGCTTGGCCATTGAGTGTTAATGCGGTCATTAATACTTGGTGACCATGACAAACAATGCGAACCGCAGCATCAGTTAATAACAAGCTCTTTAACTGATGCTTTTTATCGATTTCGGCAGATTCTAATAAGATACTGTTTTGCTTGTCACCGCATAAACTTTGGTACACCGCTAACGGATCTTTTTGATAACGCGCTTGACCAAACAAGGTATTGACCGAGCCAATTTGGGTATTTAAGTTTGATTTCATATCAGTGGTCTTTTTCCAATACTGTTCATATCACATCACTCTCAAAGGTTTTTGCCAGCGGCCTTAACGAAAGGTTTAATGTCAGCCATTAATTGAGCAAAGTCATCTGCGGTTAACGCTTGGTGGCCGTCAGAAAGCGCTTCTTTAGGATTTAAATGCGCTTCAACGATAATGCCATCTGCACCAACTGCCGCGGCAGCGCGAGATAATGGATTGATCAATGATTTTACGCCTGTTCCATGGGAAGGATCGACTAATACAGGTAAATGGGTTTTTTCTTTAAGGTAAGCCACCGCATTTAAATCTAGTGTATTTCGGGTTGCGGTTTCAAAGGTACGAATGCCTCGTTCGCATAAAATAACATTCGGGTTGCCTGCATCAATGATGTATTCGGCCGCCAATAGCAACTCTTCAATAGTGGCGCTCATGCCACGTTTGAGTAATACCGCTTTATCTTGCTTGCCAACCGCTTCAAGCAATCGGAAGTTTTGCATATTGCGCGCGCCAACTTGGAAACAATCGACATACTCTGCCATCAAATCAGCATCACTGGGATCAATAATTTCGGAAACGACAGGTAGGTGATATTTTTCTTTGGCTGCTTTTAATAGTTTTAGGCCTGCTTCACCTAAGCCTTGAAAGCTATACGGGCTTGTTCTTGGCTTATAAGCACCACCTCTAAGCAGAGGAACGTGGTGAGCTTTTATCATTTCGGCAACGCCAAACAATTGCTCTTGGCTTTCAACTGAGCAAGGACCTGCGATGACAGTAAAATTTCCACCACCGACTTTTACGCCGCCAACCGAAACAATAGAGTCATGGGCTTGAAGCTCCCGACTCACTAATTTATAAGGACTCAAAACAGGTTTGATCTGATCTACCATTGGGTAGCTATCAAGGTGAAGTTTTCTGAGAACGCGTTCATCGCCTAAGGCACCAAGCACTGTGCGTTCAACGCCTGGCATATAAAGAGGCTTTAGGCCAAGACTGGCAATTTTATCAAGAATTTCATTAGCATCAGCTTCTGACGCTTGTGGCTTTAAAACTATAATCATTGTTGTTTTCCTAGTGTTAGTTTATGTAGAGATAGTCATCCGGCGTAAATCGGCAGAAGCCACCATATAAACCAACTTTTTACTTTTGTTGTTAACATCAGTTTGAACCTATGTGATTTAAATTATTTTTATCGTCTAAAAACGAGAAAACCCGCTGTAATAAGCGGGTTTTCAGAAACGTTTATTGCGAATTCGCAAAATTTCATAACCCACTTATGTAGGGTTATGCCACCACCACATCATTGCGTTCTTCAGTTT
>PJEL010000950.1_pt1 | contig 31666 bp, 28 predicted proteins | sample 1853271 | NCBI WGS metagenome assembly PJEL01 (sample SAMN08108733, study PRJNA415343) | Invertebrate metagenome, whole genome shotgun sequencing project. | host: Globobulimina | place: Sweden: Gullmar Fjord | collected 2015-08 | reverse complement strand
GTGCGTGATCGTGCCAAGACCAAGACTGTCTGCGAGGCTCTGGGCTTCGGTCAGGGTCATGCCAGCGAAATCAGGTACGTCGGGTTGATAGAGCCACACGGTCAGGGCGACGGTGGATCCCTCGTCGACGAGTGTTCCTCCACCCGGGGACTGCGTTGCGACCTTGTTGTCGTCGGCTTGCACGTTCGTGACCGTCGTGGTTGGCGTCGCGAGTGTCAGCCCGGCGCTCGTAATGGCGATTTCGGCGTCAACGAGGGCGTCACCGACCACATCAGGAATGGCGACTTGCTGTACGACACCGAGCTTCACGGTTACAGACGAACCGAAGTCGATCTCGGTGCCGACCGGAGGATCCTGCTCCGCCACGTTGCCAACGAGACCGGATGCGATGGACACCTCGACGGTGTCAGAACTGACATCGATCAGCAGACCGAGCGCATTGAGCGACTGGCTTGCCTGGCTCTGGCTCATCCCGACAAGGTCTGGCACGTTGACCGGCTCCGGACCTTGCGAGACCATAACGATGATCGTTGCTTCCTTCGGCACCGTCTGACCCGCCGCTGGATTCGTTTCGATCACGAACCCTTGCAAGACATCCGCGCTGAACTCGTCTTGTGTCTCAATGGTTTCGAAGCCGGCGCGAGCCAGCTCGAGGATCGCGGTTTCCGACGACTTGCCTGAGACATCGGGGACTTCGATCGACGACGGGCCCGCAGACACAATGAGATCGACGGCCGTTCCCGGTGGGGCCGTTGAACCACCGTCTGGAGTCTGAGCGATGACGAGATTCTCGTCGACATCCTCGGTTTCGATGTACTCCCGTACTCCTACGACGAAGCCCTGCGTCTCGATGCGAGATGCAGCAACGTCCACGTTCTCGCCGATGACGTTCGGTACGCCGAGCTGTTCCTCGCCAGCAGACACGATCACGTCTACGAAGCTCTCGGTCTCCACGTCCGTTCCAGCTGGAGGATCCGTCCGAATGACGAAGCCCACGTCCATCTCATCGCTGGTCTCCTGGAGGGTCCGGAACTTGAGATTCAAGCTCTGGAGGGTCTGATATGCCTCTTCTGCGGCGATTCCCGTCACGTCAGGGACCTCAACTGTTCCGACAGCAGTCTCTCCTCCGGAGAGCAGCCGTAGAAGCAGCCAGAGCCCGAGAAGGAGTATCACGATGAGGGCGCCAACGGCGGCCCAATAGCCTGCCTGACTCCTCTCCTCTTGCGGTTCCTCGAACGTCATGGTCGACGAAGGGTCGCCAACAAGTGGAGGCTGCGGCGCAGATGCGGCGATCATCGCCGTTGGCGCCCCAGCAAGAACTGCCGCAGCGGCAATTGGCTCGTTTCCTCCGAGGTAGCGCACCAGATCCGTCCGGAACTCGTCAGCGGATTGATACCGATCGTCCGGCTTCTTCCTCATCGCATGTTCTGCGATCGCTGCGACCTCGCGCGGCACATCCGGATTGACTGAGTCGGGGGCAGGCGCCTGCTCGGACACATGCTGGTAGGCAACAGCTACAGGGCTCTCTCCGGTGAAGGGTGGCTTGCCGGCGAGCATTTCATACAACACGATTCCGAGGCTGTACACATCAGACCGCTCGTCTGCTGGCAGACCCTGCGCTTGCTCGGGAGAGAAGTATGTAGCGGTTCCGATCACGGCGCCGGTTCGGGTCAGCTCTTCTGAGTCATCGAGCGCTCTTGCGATACCGAAGTCGGTGACCTTTACAGATCCGTCATCGGTGATCATGATGTTGCCCGGCTTGATGTCGCGGTGGTAGACGCCGTGCTGGTGGGCAATGGTCAGCGCCGCAGCCGCTTCGGCAGCGATCTCGGCGGACCGTCGTGGGAGAAGCGCTCCTTCAGACTTGACGATTTCTCGCAACGTGCGGCCACGGATGAGCTCCATGACCATGAAGTAGGTTCCTTCGTCCTGACCCCAGTCGTAGATTGCAACGATGTTCGGATGCGAGAGGTTGGCCGCTGCCTGCGCCTCTCGTCGGAACCGGGCGACGAAGGCATCGTCGGAAGCGAAGTTCGCATGCAGCAGCTTCACCGCGACGGATCGACCGAGCAGCGTGTCCTCAGCTTCGTATACATCTGCCATGCCGCCGCGAGCGAGATGGCGGACGATCCGGTACCTACCGGAGAGAACGCGTTCTTCCACGGGCGAGAGGGTAGCTACGCAGCCCGTTAAGGCTCGCTATCGAAAGAACTCTCGTCCTAGACGCCAAAGAAGGCGGCGAGGATCTCCTGGGCGATGGGTGCAGCAACACTGCCGCCAGTGGCGGATTCACCGAAATCCCCTCCGGACTCGACGACGACGGCGATGGCGATCTGAGGTGTGTCAGCTGACGCTTCCACGGGACCGAAGCCGATGAACCATGCGTGCGGAGCTTTGCCGGTGACCTGCGCGGTGCCAGTCTTGCCCGCGATCCTCACACCGGGGACTGCTGCCTTTCGCCCGGTTCCCGAGATAACGACCTGCTCCATCAGATTAGACAGCACGGAAGCCGAAGCGGGGCTCATTGCCCTACGCCAGATGGAGGGATCCGTCTCCATTTCAACGATGCCGTCGGACGTGAAGATCTCGGAGACGAGATACGGGAGCATGTGAATCCCATTGTTCGCCACGGCTCCAGCCGTCATCGCCATGAGAAGCGGCGTGGCACGATTGTCTCTCTGCCCGATTGCGTTCTGAGCTGTTGCCGGGGGATTGTCCTCGATCGTGCCGGGGGGCGGGAACACGGAAGACAACACACCGAATTCGAACGGCACAGCCTGGTTGTAGCCGAATGCCTGCGACGAGAAACCGAGTTGGTCGCCGCCAATGTCCATCCCCAGTTGTGCGAAGACGGTATTGCATGACTTGACGAAGGCGAATTCGAGCGTGACGGTCGTGCCGTTCCGACAGGCCTCGCCATCGAAGTTCTGGATGGTGGAATCGCTTCCGGGCAGTTCGAGAGCTACGGGATCGTCGAATTCGGTTGAAGGACTCACGAGGCCCTGGTCAAGGCCAGACGCGGCCGTGATGACTTTGAAGATCGATCCGGGAGGGTACGTCTCGTCGATCGAGCGGTCCCGCCATGGTTCGTCTGCGTCGGCTTCAAGCGCCGCACCCGCCGCACTCGCATCAGACCCGACGAGGCTGTTTGGGTCGAAGCGCGGGTACGTAACCATCGCGAGAATCGCGCCGGTCGTTGGATCGAGCGCAACCACACTGCCCTTCTGGTCACCGAGCGCGGCCGCGGCGATGGTCTGGAGCGTGTGATCAAGTGTCAGTCGAACCCCTCGTGGGTTCGTGTCCCCACCGAGGAGACCGTTGAGCACGCCGGAGATCGTTGAGTCCCTGTTTGAGACAAGATCCTCCGAACGAGTGTTCTCGATCCCGCGAGACCCGAAGAGCACGGACGTGTATCCAACGGTGTGGGCATAGAGATCACCCTCTGGGTACTCCCGCCGGTAGAGCTTCGCATCGGCCGCCGAAGGTGTCGAGCGTGCGAGCGTCGTTCCATCCGCGGCAAGAATCGGTCCGCGTTGTCTCCCCGTCCTCCATGCCACGACCCGCTGATTCCGAGGATCGTCACGAAGCTCTGGCCCGTTCACCGCCTGGATGTAGGTCACCGACGCGATCAGGACCACAAATGCCGTGAGCATCGCGTACGCGGCGCGGCGGAGGGGGATGTTCACAGTCGCTCCTCGTGGGAGACGCGGAGGAGGAGAGCGAGAATCGCAAGGTTTGCAAGCAGGGACGACCCCCCGTACGACATGAACGGCAGTGTGAGTCCGGTAACGGGGAGGAGTCTGAGTACTCCACCGAGGATGATCAACGCTTGGAGACCGAGAACGATCGTCAGGCCACCAGCGAGGTACTTTCGGAATCTGTCACGCGAGCGGATCGCTATTCCGAACCCTGTCGCGACGAGCAGAGCAAAGCCGGCTAGCACGGCCAGAGAACCGGCGAGACCCATCTCCTCGGCCACTGCGGCGAAGATGAAGTCTGTGGCAGCCGCAGGAATCAGATCCGGTCTACCAAGGCCGATGCCTGAACCGGTCAGCGCCCCGGAACCCATGGCGAACAAGCCCTGGACGGTCTGGTAGCCGGCATCCTGGTAGTGGGCGAACGGATCCAGCCACGCCTCAACGCGCCTCTGCACGTGATCAAACGCTGAGTAGGCAACGAACCCGGCAAGCACAGCCAAGATGCCGCCGGAGATCACGTAGAAGGATCGACCAGTGGCCACGTACAGCATGCCGATGAAGATCCCGAAGAGCAGGAGCGACGCTCCGAGGTCGCGCTGGTAGACCAACACGACGAACGCAGCGCCCGCAGCAACGATGACCGGGCCGAGGTGACGGGGTTCGGGCAGCTTGAACGGCCCGATCTTGCGCCTCACGAATGACATCGCCTCGGCACGCTCGGCGAGGTACGAGGCGAGGAAGATCGTGATCAGTACTTTCGCGATCTCTCCCGGTTGGAAGCTGAGGACCCGCAGCGTGCCAGGGATGTCGATCCGGAGCCACAACCGCGACCCGTTGACCGTGGCTCCGTGTATCGGCCATGAATCAGGAAGGAGGGGAAGGAGGAGCATCCCTATCCCGACGGCGAGCAGCAGGTATCGGAACTTGCGAAGTACTGCGACGCCCCTGTCCCTGATGAGCCAGAGGATGAGGGCCGCTGTTGCGGATGCAATCAGGAGTGACCATCGTTGAATAGAGGCGAGTTGGCTGTCGAGTCTGTAGATCTCGATGAAGCCGACCGCGGTGAGAAACGAAGCGATCGGGAGGACGAGGCTCGATGCCCCGGGAGCCCAACGCGATGTGGCCAGATGCAGGCCACCGAACGAGCCTGCGAACGCAAGGAATGTGAGAGCGACCTGTGCATCGAGCCAGTCGCCGTGTGTGAATTCCACGATCGCCACGCCAATCGATGCGAGGAGAGCGGCGGCAACGATGAGTCCGGCCTCAGCCCTCCGCGTCATGCGCCTACGTCGATCACCACGACAGTTGTGTTGTCGACGCCTCCGGCCGTGTTCGCATGCTCGATGAGGGACCAAACGGTCGCCTCGACGCCCTCGCCTGCGGCGAGAATCTGCTCGATGCCAAAGTCGGACATCATGTTCGTGAGTCCGTCGGAACAGAGCATGATCCTGTCCCCAGCCAGCAGAGGCACTTCCTGTGTGTCCACGCCGACGGGTCCGAGTCCGAGCACGCGAGTGATGAGATGGCGATGCGGATGGCGCTCCGCTTCTTCAGGGGTGATCCGGCCAAGCTCGATGAGTTCGTGCACGAGCGTGTGGTCAGACGTGAGCTGTTGCAGTGACCGATCGCGCAACAGGTAGGCGCGGCTGTCACCGACATGTGCGAGATCGAGTACACCGTGATCGGTGAGCTTTGCGAGCGTGAGTGTCGTCCCCATGCCAGCGAGCGACGGGTCTTCCTCGACCGCCTTTCCAACGGCTTCGTTCGCGGCGAGAACCCGCTCCTCGGGCGAGACAGCGTCAGACGCCGCGGCCGCAGATGCGGTTGCGACGGCAATACCGGAAGCGACTTCCCCGGCGACGGCGCCACCCATCCCATCTGCGACCATCACGATCACAGGACCAGCAGACGAGCCGGAGGAGTCAGGGAACAACGAATCCTCGTTGCCCTTGCGCACTCTTCCGACGTGTGATCCCGTTCCCCAGACGTAGTTCATCTCACCTCGAGAATCGTCTTGCCTATCTGTACGCTATCGCCCCGCGAAACAGAAGTCGGGCTCGTGACCCTTCGTCCGTTCACGTATGTCCCATTCGTGCTTCCAAGATCGTGCACCACCACATGCCCGTCCTGGATGCCGACGCGGGCATGGAATTCAGATGAGTATGGGTCAGCAATCCGTATATCAGCATCTGCAGACCGCCCGATCACGTGTCCCTGAGGTCGTATCCGCACACGGTCGGTATCTGACTCGCCGGTGAGGATCACAAGCTCTGCAGCCGTCCCTTCGCTTCGCGTACCCGGATTGGAACCCACATGGCTACGCACTGCCCTGGCCACCTGCCACAGGAAGAGAAACATCAGAACCAGAAACAGCAGCTTGATGATGTTGAAGAAGAGTGCTGGCATGTCAGAAGATCGGCCTGTAGGTGAATGAAAGATTCCCGAGCATCACTGTATCTCCCGCTGCGACCGGAACCGGTCGATCGGCTAGCCGCACACCGTTGACGAAGGTTCCGTTTGCGGAGTTCAAATCGGTCACCATGATGTTCCCTTCCTCTCGGAAGATGATCACATGATGACGGGAGACTTCATGGTTGGCCACACGGATATCACAGTCGAGTGAACGCCCGAGCAACGTCCGGTTGAGCGAGATGGCCAGCACCGCTGAGCCGTCGTCGGCGATGAGCTGGCTCCACGGCGGTGTCGGGCCGACCGTATCTGTGCCCTCGACTTCGAGGATGCCCCTCGGAACGTCGTTTGAGGTAACGATGTGGATCTGAACGGGTCCGACAAGCCTCCACCCGCGCTGGACCGCAGTATCGGTGACGACGACCCTCAGTTCGTCAACGAGCATGTCCCGGGCGAGTGTCTCGTTGATGTCTGCGGCGTTCATGCGGACGACCAAATCGTTCGGCACCTGCGTACCCACAGTTGTCTCGCTCGAAAGGAATTCGATCTGTCGCACCAATCTGCTGGCGATGTCGATCGGGTGCATCGTGCCACGGAACATCGACGCGCTTGCTCCATCAACGAGTTTCTCCAGTCTGCGTTCGAGCCCGCGTGCGAGATTCATGATGTGAACGTAGTACGAGGTACGGCAAACGGCACTGCTGGCCGTGTGCCGTCAGTCGGGTTTTCGGGTACCCTCCCGAAACCACGCGCGAGTGGCGGAATTGGCAGACGCGCAGGATTCAGGTTCCTGTGAGGTAAAACTCGTGAGGGTTCAAGTCCCTCCTCGCGCACTATGGCGTATCGTGCCTACCGGTCAGACCGCCGTTTTCGAAGACGACGCTGGCTGATGATTCTGATCTCCGTGGTAGCGGTCATCTCCCTGATCGCCTTCTTGTTGTCCCGTCAGACGGAACAGCGCGACACGGTGGAATTCTTCGGTGCAGCCGACGAATCGTCGAATCTCCACGCCAAGGCCTCATCGGAACTTGAGTCTGCTCTTGCGTCGATCGGCAACATCGACAGGCAGGAACTCACACGGAGGCTCCAAGTTGTCTCTGATACGGCTGCGGACGCGAACGCACTCTTGGACGTGGACGTTCCACCCACGATCGGTGCGAGTTACGGAACCATGGCGACGGCGTCTGGCACGTGGGCGGTTGGATCTGCTGATGTCAGTTCGACCATCGTGGAGATCATGGACGGTGTGCTGGTTGAAGGTGCCCAAGCCCAACTCGAGGCGGCCCTCGATCTGCTCAGAGTCGGCGATGCGTCGTATGCGTTGTTCCTCGATTCACTCCTGACGGCTCCATCTGATGCTGAGGTGCCGGTATTCTCGAGCGTCACCTACATCAAGCCCGACGCTCAACCCCTTCTGTACGACGCACAGAGTCTTGTGCTCAGGATTCAGACGTCCTACGACCTCAGCCCTCACCATGACGTGGAGGTGTCTGGGATGACGGTCCCTGCACCGGTCGGTGAGAGTGGCGGCATTCCTGTTGTCCCGTTCTCGGAGGTTCTTGATGTTCAGGCTGTCGTGTCGAACGTTGGCAACGAGGACGAGCCTTCCGTTTCAATCGATCTCGAGCTGTTCAGCATCGAGACCGGCTCAACCGTTTCGGCGTCGCAAATGATCGTTGATCTCGCTGCGGGTTCCTCGACCTCAGTGACCTTCGCCGATGTGAGAATCGCTCAAGGAGGCTTGTATCAAGCAAAGGTCACGGTCACAATCCCCGAAGACATCGATCTCGATAACAATGTCTGGGAGATGACGTTCATCTGGAGGAGCGAGTCGTGAATACAGCACTCATCGTCGCCATTCTCTTCACGGTGGTCCTCGCGATCTGGCAGACGATTCAGATCCAGGCTGTGCGCCGCAAGGTCGACGCCGTTCCTGAAGACGGCAACGTTGTGGCGCTCCTCGGTGCGATCGACGATCGTTCCAGGGCCAACAGTGCCTCAGTTGATGCGGTCTCGAGGCGTGTCGCTGAACTCGAAGGCAGGCTTCCGTACGCCATTAGCTATGTCGGTGTCGTCGCATACGACGCCTTTGGCGACATAACGGGCAACCAGTCACGATCCATTGCATTTCTCAGTCAGCGGGCGGATGGGCTCGTGCTCACTCTTCTCGTTGCTCGTGAAGAGACCGTGTTCTACGCGAAGGAGATTCGCGGCGGCAAGGGTGTTGAGGAGCTTTCGCCAGAGGAGTCCGCAGCAGTCGACCGTGCGCTCGGCCGGTAACCTGACGCCATGATTGACATCTCATACCTCAGAGAGCGGTCGGATGAGCTCGCTGCATCCCTCGCCCGCCGTGGCTTCGACATAGACCTCGACGCGCTTGGTGTACTTGATGTGAATCGACGCAAGGTGCGAAGCGAAGCAGAAGTGGTCCGTAGTTCGCAGAACACACTTGGGAAGTCGATTCCGAGCCTGGATGGAGATGAGAAGCAGGCAGCGATCCAGGAGGCAGGACAGCTTGCCGGTCGATACAAGGAGCTTCTCGCTGAGGCTGATGACCTCGACGAACGGTTTGATGCTCTGTGGATTTCACTTCCGAACATGACAGACCCAACTGCAGCGGATGGCTTCGAGGAAGAGGATGCTGTCGAGATCAAGCGGGTGGGCGAACAGCCCGAGTTCGGATTCGCCGCCGCCGATCATCTTGATCTCGGTGTCGCTCTCGGTGTCATCGATGTCGAGCGAGCCGTGAAGATGTCGGGGAGCCGGTTCGCTCTCAAGAAGGGCAAGCTCGCGTTGCTGGAAATGGCCCTGATGCGGTGGGGTGTGACAGAGGTGGCCAAACACGGCTTCACGCCGGTGATCCCGCCCGTCCTCGTTCGAGAACATGCCCTGTTCGGCACCGGGTTCTTCCCTGGGGACAAAGAGCAGGTGTACTCGGTCAGGGAGGACGACTTGTATCTCGTCGGGACTTCAGAGGTTCCTCTGGCAGCCATGCATGGGGATGAGATCCTTGACGCTGACGACCTTCCGATTCGATACGTCGGCTCGTCGACGTGCTTCCGTGTCGAGGCTGGGACGTATGGCAAGGACACTAGGGGCTTGTTCAGGGTCCACCAGTTCGACAAGGCCGAGATGTTCTCGTTCGTGCATCCGGATCTCTCCCGCGATGAGCACGACTTTCTGCTTGAGCGGGAGGAGGAGCTCGTCGGTGCCCTTGAGCTCCCGTATCGAGTAGTAAATGTTGCCGCTGGTGATCTTGGCTCGTCCGCTGCGAAGAAATACGACATCGAGGCGTGGTTCCCTGGCCAGGAGCGATACCGCGAGATCACATCGACGTCGAATACGACCGACTTCCAGGCTCGGAGGTTGAAGGTCAGGTACAAGGACGAAGATGGGAAGAATCAACTCCTTCACACGCTCAATGGAACGGTCGTGACGCCAAGACACCTGATCGCATTGATCGAGAATCACCAGCAGGCTGACGGCTCGATCCGGATACCGGATGTGCTTGTTCCCTACACGGGGTTTGACACGATCGATGCCACGTGAGCAACGGCGAGGTCTTCAGTGACATAGCTGACCGCTATGACCGATTGAATTCTGTGCTGTCGCTCGGGCAGGATCAGAAGTGGCGGAACACGGTCGTGTCGAGGCTTCCGGAGGGACGGATTCTTGATCTTGGCGCCGGAACGGGTGCAGCCAATGAGATCTTCGGTGATCGAGAGATCGTCGCCCTTGACCCCGCACCGGAGATGCTCGCCTTCAATGATGCCCCGGAGAAGGTTGTTTCTGTTGGGGAGAACCTTCCGTTCTATGACGAGTCCTTCGACGCCGTGTTCTCTGCGTACGTATTCAGGAACCTCGACTCCGTCGACACGACGATGGAGGAAGTGGCGAGGGTGCTGCGCCCTGGTGGCATGGCAGGAATCGTCGATCTCGGACGACCGACAGGAGACTTCACGTCGAGAGTGCACCGGGCGGGCACGGCAGTCGTGCTCCCCCTGGCCGGCATGACTATCGGCGCACGCGAGGAGTACGTCTACCTCCATCACACCCTCGACAAACACGACCCCCCAGAGCAGTTGCTCGGTAACACACCGCTCGACCTCATCGACACCTGGCGCCTCGGTCCCCTCGGCTTCGTCTGGGCAGCCGTGCTCCGCAAGAAGGAGTAACTCAACGAAAGCGGCACGGCCCGGTCGCGGGATCTGCAAGTTGCGAACGAACACGTAGTGTTCGTCGACGCAAACGCCCCGCGCGGGTTCCATGGAGTTGTTCTTTGAACAACCTGTGTGTCTTGTGCCATGGAGCAATGAACGAACGCTTTGCGTTCGAGCATTGCTCCCAAGCAACCGAAGTTCGCCTCCGGCGAACAAGGTTGCCGTGCACCCGCCCTCGAATGCTCGGTCATCGGCGCGTTCTGGACGGTCAACTCCTTCAAGGCGACCCCGCCACACCCGGAGCTGACCCGCTTAGGGCTGCTTCCTTCCGGATCTGACCCGATTCACAGCGCTTCGCCGTGACGGGACCTTGCTATCACCATCGACCGAGCCAGCGCTGACCCGATATCGTCACATCCTCAGGCGGGAGTTCAGCTCCGCATGAAGAGGATTTCGGACAGAGGGCACCCCTAGCGCCCCACCTAGCACGGTCAGCGAAGGGTAGTGACCCCGCACCTTCACTTTTCGCTGGTGATTGCCTCGTGAATGAAGCGATGCATCCGTTCCCGTGCGGTTATGGCGATGTCGATGGGGAAGGCGTCGAATGCGTGTACTCCACCTGGATAGATCGCAAGCTCGGTCGTGTTGCCTGCGGCGAGCCACCGTGTTGCCATGAAGAGTGTGTCGTCCATCAATGGATCCCACGTGCCAACGGTGAACAGCGCTGGTGGCATGTCGTGGAGTTTCCCGTAGAGCGGGGAGAAGTCTGGATCGTCCATGGCAATCTTCTGTCCGCCCACGTAGTGCTCCCCAAACCACATCATGGTGTCAGGCTCAAGGATCAGTCCCTCGCGGTCCCAATGTCTCACCGAGGGGGTCCCGTGTGGCAGGTATGTGCCATATACGAGGTTGGCTGCGACCCATCCGGTAAAGCCGACTTCGTTGCGCATCTTGAGCAGCGTCGCGGCCGCCAGGTTGGCCCCGGCTGACTCTCCTCCGATCGCGAGCGTGTCGGTGCCGAACTCTGACGCGGCGCTCTCTACGAGCCATGTGGCCGCTGCAACACTGTCTTGGACGCCGGCGGGATAGGGATGCTCCGGCGCAAGTCGGTAATCCACTGATACGACGGTTACATTCGCGTCGTCTGCCATGGCCTCGTTGCCGATGTCGCTCAGGTCGGCTGCGCCGAGTACCCACCCGCCGCCATGGATGTGGAGGTACACACCGTCTGGATCCTCAGCATCGATGATTCGGAGATCGAGATCGCCACCAGGGCCGTTGATCGTGATGGTCCTGGCACGCTCAGAGTGGACAACCGGTCCCATCCAGCTCTTCCCTTCACGACGTGCCTGACGGATCTGATCCGGAGAAAAGTCCGAGGTGTTTGGCTGCATCGAGAGCAGTTTCTGGAGTTCCGTGTTGAAGGCTCGTGTCTCGTCGGACACCGCTTCGTCTGTGAAGAGATGGGGATCAATATGCATATGACGAGCGTACCGGGCCGAGAAGGGGACTGCTTCAGACCAGGGGATCACACCCCGTATGAATCGCGGATCGCAGGGATCGGCGGCTCGTCCGATCGGGATAAAGTGGGCGTCATGAGAGGTGACATCATCCTCGTTGGCGAAGAGCATCGAGCTGCCGCTGAGCGGATCGTGGATCAGTTGATCGACGAGGTCCTGGCTCTTGAGCGTCGCTACACAGTGACCGTGGCAGGTGAATCCGGAAGCGGGAAGTCCGAGACAGGCCAGGCTCTCGCCGAGGCCTTCACATCGCGAGATAGTGCGGCGGTGGTCCTCCAGCAGGACGACTATTACGTTCTCCCTCCCCGGTTCAACGATGCCGCACGCCGTGCGAACTTCGAGTGGGTGGGAACCACCGAGGTGCGGCTGGACCTCCTCGATAGCCACCTCGAAGCAGCGCGAAACGGGGCTGGGGGCATCACAAAACCCCTGGTCGTGTACGAGGAGAACCGGATCGACGAAGAGGAGATTTCCTTGGAGAACATCGAGGTCGTGATTGCTGAGGGTGTCTACACATCCTTGTGCGAGCACGTCGACCGGCGGGTGTTCATCGCCAGGAACCGTCTCGAGACGATGGAGCATCGCATGAGGCGGGGTCGAGAGAACTCTGATCCGTTCATCGAGGAAGTCCTCAAAACTGAGCACAAGATCATCTCGCAACACAGATCAATGGCCGATGTCGTCATCACGCGGGACTACGACGTCGAGTTCGTGACAGTGTGAGCAACCGCCTCCCGTCCTCGGATGATTACGCGTCCGGACTCCGTTCGTTCATCGCCGGCCTTCGACCACAGGACGCGATAGCCCTGCCGATGGCTCATGTCATCGAGCTCCTCTCTTCTAGATACGGGGAAGCTGTCGAGCGTGCATTGTCCGAGTCGGCGACTGATCTCTCGAGACCGCTCGAAGAGTTGCCAGGAGCAGTGCTGTCCCCGCGGGGTGATGAGACAGACACGACCTGGTTGCGGCGTACGAACATGGTCGGGGTCAACGTGCGCACCGTCGGCGATTACGCGGGGGTGATCAAGTACGCATTGACACTGCCATCGGTATTGGACTCAATCCACCTCCTCCCGATCTGGGAGCCCGGGGTCGTGGAGAGCCTCTACGGGCCCTCGTCGTGGAATCTCAACACTCGATTCTTCTCACCTGAGCTATACGAGATCGCTCCAAACCTCGACACGACGCCTCGTCAACTGCGGGCCGTATCGAACCTCCTGCACGTGATGGGCAAGACGGTTGGCATGGATGTCATCCCGCACACGGACCGATTCTCAGAAGCGGCAGTTGGCACGCCCCAGCTCTTCGAATGGATGCGTGTTGCCAACCGAGTAATTGTCGATCATTCAGATGACCTCGCTGAAACCGCGGAAGGCGTTGTGCTCAGCTGGCTCAGGGCACGAGGCAGCGCTGTGCCACATCTTGATGTCCCAGGTACGGCGGCGGCCTTGTTCTCACTCCCTGAGGAGACACGTCTGGCCATCCTGTTCGGTTCCGCAGACGACGTATCCGCGCGGATCGATCGGAGGGTCGATTGCATTCAGTCTCTCAAGGAAGAAGGCCTCGAGCCAGTTCCGGCCACCATGGGTGTTCCCTTCCGTGGCATCGTGGTTGATCCCGATTCGGACCACATGACGATCGACGAACACGGCATGGAGTGGACCGATTACCTGATTGCAGAGCCGCAATCGCAGTCCCGTGTCTTCTCGCCACTTGCGCGCTACAAGCTGTACGAACGAGTCGACGGCAATCGGGATTGGGAGATCGACTTTTCGCGACCGCGTCCCCGTGTTTGGGAGTATGTCTGTGATCACTATGCAAGAGCGAGACACATCGGCAATTTCGACTTCATGCGTGGTGACATGTCCCACGTCCAGATGCGTCCGAGTGGGGTGCCTGACGCCGTGGACGGGTATTACGACATCCTCGGAAGGGTGAAGGCGCACATCCAGAGCGAACACGACGCTCCGTGGTTCGGCTACTTCGCTGAATCATTTCTCCCCCCGAGGGATGTGTTCCAGTTCGGTGAGGAGCTCGATCATCTCGAAGCCTCGTTGGCAGACGCCACCGTTGGTGATCTCCAGTCGCTCTACGTGGGTTCTCGCGAGTTCCTCTCGCGTTTCCGCCGCTACATCGACGACGTTGCGATGAGGTCGTGCGCACCAGCATTCACCATCGGAACTGCCGACAAGGATGATCCACGATTCGATGGGCTCTATGAGAAGGGCAACGAGGCGAGACTCTTCACGGCGCTGTTCCTAACGGACATGCCGTCGTACGTCGGCCTCGGATACGAGGTCAGGGACATCCATCGCGAACCAGTGGAGAACGAGCGGTACACCAAGCTCTTCGTATTCCGCGAGCATGGCGACTCGAACATCTACCCATCGAAGGCTCGCTTCGGCGAGTCGTTCGTCTGGGGAGACAACCAGTCCCTCTTTGAGGGGATCACACGCATTCGAGAACACGCAGACGAGGTCCTGCCCAAGATCGCCGACCACTCGACGTGGTGGCTGATCCCTCCGGATGCAACCGGACACAGGGGCATCGCCGCGTGGACACAGGAGCCTGATGATGCTGCTGATGACCAATTCGTGTTCTTGGTCAACTACCACGAAACGTCAAGCGGGTACTTCGGAGTCCCTGGTCTAGGTTCCGATGCGGAGTTCCGTCTCGAATTCTCGACCGGTGAGAATGTGCCAGAGATTGACCACGTCCTCCGCTCGAATCGCTTCTTTCACAGGGTCGAGAACCTCTTCGCTGGCGAATGCCGGACCTATCGGCTCGTCACGTAACCGTCGCCATAACTGACCCTGATGACGAACGATCCCCGAACCAGTCATAGCTAGCACGGCAGATCAGTTGGCGGAGGGGGAGGGATTCGAACCCAAGAAAGCCTGCGCGGCGCACAGATGAGGACGTGACGCTGAGTTGAGCAGTCGCGACCAGCGCGATGTTTGCCCTTGATGACGGCCGATGCCTGGACTAGTTATCGCTGGCACGGCAGATCAGTTGGCGGAGGGGGAGGGATTCGAACCCTCGATGCGTTTCCACATACGCGCTTTCCAGGCGCGCGCACTAGGCCAGACTATGCGACCCCTCCGTAGGATGGGAATTCTAGAGAGGAGACACCGAATAGTGAATTCCGATGCAGCGATGCAGATCGCTCTCGACGAAGCCAGGTCAGCGCCCGATCACGGTGACGTGCCGATCGGCGCGGTTCTCCTCGATGCCGCCGGCGGTGTCGTTGCCCGCGACCACAATCGGCGTGAGGAGCTCGGCGACGCAACCGCCCACGCGGAGATGCTCGCCATATCGCAGCGCTCCAGGGACCTGGGAGAGTGGCGTCTGACGGACCACACGCTCGTCGTCACATTGGAGCCGTGCGCCATGTGCGCGATGGCTGCAGTGTGGGCCAGGGTCGATCGGATCGTCTACGGCGCTGCGGATCTCAAGGCAGGTGCTGCATGGTCACTGTTCAACATCCCCCAAGACGAACGCCTCAACCATCGCGTCGAACTCGAAGCAGGCGTCCGCGAGGACGAATGCAGTGAGCTGCTGACTGAGTTCTTCGACAGCAGGCGTTAGCTAGCTCAGTAGGGTCTTGCCATCACCGCGCAGCATCACGCATGCGTCCGTGACACCTTCAGCCATTGCGATCTCAGCCTTCTTCAGGTACGACCGCGGATCGTAGATCTTCTTGTTCCCGACCTCGCCGTCGATCTTGAGCACACCCTCGTAGCCGGTGAAGAAGTGGTCAGCAATGGGTCGTGAGAAGAAGTACTGGTTGTCCGTGTCCACGTTCATCTTGATCACGCCGTAGTCGAGAGCCGCGTGGATGTCGGTGAGCTCAGATCCCGATCCACCATGGAATACGTAGTCAAAGTGGGCATCCTCACCGTGGGCGGCCTTGATGGCTGCCTGGCCGTCTCGCAGTACATCGGGTCGCAGCTGCACGTTGCCCGGCTTGTAGACGCCATGGACGTTTCCGAAGGTGGCAGCAAGGATGTACCTGCCCCTCTCTCCGAGTCCGATGGCGTCGACAGTCTTGAGGAGATCCTCGTTCGTCGTGTACAGCTTCTCGCGGGGCACGTCCTCGGCTGAGACGCCGTCTTCCTCTCCGCCGACCACGCCGACTTCGAGTTCGAGGATGATGTCGAGTTCGTTCATCTCTTCGAGGAGTTCAGCGGATATCTTGAGGTTCGAGTCGAGGTCTATTGCGGACCCGTCGAACATGTGGCTCTGATACAGCGGTGGCAGGCCGGCTTCCTTGCGTTCGCGACTGACCTGAAGCAGGGGGCGTACGAAGGTGTCGACCTTGTCCGCCTGGCAGTGGTCGGTGTGGAGAGCGATGAGTACCGGGTACTCATCTGCGAGGAGATACGCCATTTCTGCAATGGCCTGGGCGCCGAGCGCCATGTCGTTGACGTAGGTGCCTGACGCGAATGATCCGCCACCGGTGCTGATCTCGATGATCCCATCGGACTCCGCATCTGCGAAACCGCGCATGGCTGCGTTCAGGGTCTCGGACGACGTGATGTTGATGGCCGGATAGGCATACTTACCCTCCCGAGCTGCATCGAGCATGGAGTTGTACTGTTCTGGCGTTGCGATCGGCATGGTTCCCTCCAACGGGTGGTTCGCTACCCGAAAAATACCCCTGTTCGCGCACTCTTCGCGTCGAGGCACCGGTCGTGAGTAATCGATGCAAGGGCGAGTTCTGTACAATCCCGCAATCTGGAGGGGTGACAGAGCGGACGAATGTGACGGTCTCGAAAACCGTTGGGCCTTTAGGGGTCCCGAGGGTTCAAATCCCTCCCCCTCCGCCAACCACTCGGCCGCGCAAGCGGTCGGTATCTCGTCTACCAGGCGGGACGGCCACGACCAACGCGTGGAGTTCTTCCCCCGTAACTGTTCGGATCGCGTCTGTGTCAGAGCTGAAGACGGTGCGCTACAGTACAAGACGCAATTATTGCTGCGGGACGGCGTGTCCTGTGTAGGTTTTATGAAAGGAACCTGATGCCAATTCTCGATTTCTTCTGGACCATGATGATCTTCTTCCTGTGGATCATCTGGATCTGGCTCCTGATCACGGTCTTCATTGACGTATTCCGTGACAAGGGTCTTAACGGGTTCGCCAAGGCAGCTTGGGTTCTCTTCCTGATCTTCATCCCTCTGCTCGGCGTATTGGTGTACCTCATCGCCCGCGGTGATGCAATGCACGAGCGTCAGATGGATTACGCCGTTTCTCAGCAGAAGCGCAGCGAGGACTACATCCGCCAGGTCTCTGGCGGTTCCGGTGCAGCTTCGAACGCTGATGAGCTCACGAAACTCTCCGAGCTTCACAAGAACGGCGTCCTTACGTCCGAAGAGTTCTCAGCCCAGAAGGCCAAGTTGCTCGCGTAGCAAGCCACACGACTGTCGGGAAGGCGCCCTCCGGGGCGCCTTCTCCGCGCCACGGCCCTGAAACGGCCCAACCCAGGGTTCAGCGGTACAAGATTGTGCATTGTGGCCCACAGAACCGGCGCGGTGGTGTCGATTGGTGTGCGCTGATGCCAAACTAAGGGCTTCGGAGGGATGACTGAGCGGACGAAAGTACTGGTCTTGAAAACCAGCGAGGCGCAAGCTTCCGTGGGTTCGAATCCCACTCCCTCCGCCGTCGGCCCGTATGGCACCGCCACCCGCGACGACTGATCAACGTGTAGGTTCGATCGCAACCGCTAGGGAAGGAAGTTGTTGTGAGTGGACTGAAGCTGGGTATGACACTGCTATCGATGGAGGATCCTGTCTCTGGCGAAGCACCTCGATGGAAGGATCTCAAGAGGAGAGCTGAGCTCGCAGAAACCGTTGGATTCGATACGGTCTGGGTTGCCGACGAGCTGCAGTGGGAGTCTGAGGGATGGGATGGCGCCAGAAACTGGTGGGAGTGCATCGCAATCGTCGGAGCTGTTGCGGCCACCACCGACCAACTAGAGGTCGGCACATGGGTCCTTTCCGCGCTACATCGCAATCCCGGGGTAACCGCCAGAGCTGCCGAGGCGATTGACGAGATTTCTGGTGGCCGTTTCATCTTCGGCTTGGGCAGTGGTCACGCCGGTCGTCAAGGCGAGGCATTCGGGTTCCCATCGGATTTCACGGTGTCGAGGTACGAGGAAGCACTTGCGATCATTACTGAGCTTCGAGACGACGGAGTGTCAACGTTTGACGGTGGCTACCACCAGACCAAAGATCAGGTACTTGGGCCCCGATCATTGGGCGATCGGAGGATTCCTCTGATGCTGGCAGGTCATGGGCCGCGTACGATGAGATTGGCCGTGGACAACGCAGACATCTGGAGCGCGTATGCGACCGAAAGCAGCCAGCCAGAGGCATTCGAAGAGATGATGACGCAACTCAACGACATCTGCGAGGCGGTTGGTCGCGATCCTGCTTCTCTCGGTAGATCGATCGGTATCGGGGTCGCTGCTCCGGGCAAGGAACCGTCGGGTTGGCTAGCAGACAGCGGCACGGTGCAGGGTTCAGCGGAGCAGATCATCGACACGTTCGGACGCTTCATGGAGATGGGTTGCACTCGACTCGAGATCATGTCGGCGGGCGATCAGGACGAGACGATTGAGGGCTTGAGTCCAGTGGTCGACGCGTTCAGGTAAGGGAAAGGGTCGCTGGCACCGGTACCGGTAGGCTCTGGCGCCATGTACCGACTTTCTGCAGTTTCCCTCGCCATCGCCCTCGCGGTCGCTGCGTGCACGCCTGCTTCGAGCGATCCGATCAGCACCACTGCCGGCTCGACGTCAACCTCCGTCGCGACGACCACGACCGAGGCCGCCGAAGCGATGCGTGGCGAGGTACGGATCGGTGTCGACTCGCCGGTTCTCACGCTCAACCCCTTGTCTGACGAGCTCTTTGGTGCGAGCCGTCTCGTCGGGCAAGCCGTCTGGGCCACCGTCTACACAATTGAGCCCGAGACCTGGGACAGGGTTCCCAACGTTGTCAGCTCCCTGCCTTCCGAGACGCCGGGTGCCATCGAGATCGCAGGGGATGGCTCCATGACCGTTCGTTACGAGGTCGTGAAGGGAGCGACATGGAGCGACGGGACGCCGATCACTGGCGACGACATCACCTTCACCGCCGAGGCCATGGCATCACTCGCCGGTGGCGACTCGACCAACGTCATGTCGACCGTGATCGCGACCGATTCTGTGGATAGGCTGGCGTGGGTCACCTTCTCAGCAACTTCGCTCGCGTTCGAAGACGCCCTCAGGGTGATTCTCCCTGCGCACGCCGCCGGTGGAATCCTTGACCTCGGGACTGACGACGCAATGCAGTGGCCCTCTGGCGGACCGTTCATGGTGTCACCGGAGCAGACGGGCCGCGATCTGGTGTTGGAGCGCAATCCTCACTACTGGAAGTCTGACGATCAGGGGACTCGTCTCCCGTATTTGGACGGACTCACGGTCGTCAGTCCCGGCGAACCGGGAGGCGAGGTCGATCTCTTCGCCGACGGCGCCGTTGACGTCATCGTTCCTTCACCATCATCTGACGTCCTTGGCAGGCTCGCCACACTCGCCGCCGCTGGAACCGACGTGCAACATGTGCCAACGCCGATCGTTGAACACCTCACTTTCCAATTCGGAGGGGGTCGCGATGTAGTGAACGATCAGTCGAGCAATGACCTTCTCGACTTCCGTATGGCAGTAGCGCATTCCATCGATCGGCCCGGACTCTTGGAGCAGACAGGGGTTCCGTGGACAAGCGGAACACCAGGCATGCTCCTACCGATAGGCTTTTCGGCATGGGAGCCATACTCATTCGATCCGGCGAAGGGCAAGGCTCTTGTCCTTGACATGCATGGCGAGGCGGTGACCGAGTTGCCATCGGTATCGATTCTGTCGACAACTGGCAACGGCGACTCTCGGATAGCCATCGGCGATGCTCTCATCGGCGCTTTCGCCGATGTCGGCATCGGTCTCTCGACGTCATACCTCGACTCGCTCATCTTCTTCGGTGAGACGATCGGAACGGCGGAATTCGACATAGGGATGTGGGCATGGGTCTCCGACGGAGGATATGCCAACCAACTCTCGCTACTGGAACTCTTCGACCCGGCATCTGAGGCCACGGATGCGAACTTCGGGAACTGGGGCACAGGCGACTCAGCTGACGCTGCTACCGAGGCGTTCTCGGAACTGGTGGTCGCTGCACGCACCACGACCGACGTCACAGCGTTCTCAGAGCTCATCGCCAGTGCAGAAGAACTGTTGGCGAGCAATCTGCCCATGATTCCGCTGTTCATGAGATCTTCGACTGCAGCCGTCCGGCCAGAGGCGGTCAGCGGTGTTGTTCACAATGGCTCCGTGTCGGAGATCACGTGGAACGTCGAAATGTGGCAGACACCCGCTGGATAGCCATGGGAGCAATCGACGGCACCCTGATAACCTTGCCCCTATCTGGAGAGGTGGCCGAGTGGCCGAAGGCGCTCGCCTGCTAAGCGAGTAGGGGGTTAATGCTCCCTCGAGGGTTCAAATCCCTCCCTCTCCGCGTCAATGAGGGACCCCACCGGGTCCCTCATTTGTTTGGCTTGGGGCTGTCTTGACCATGTGATCGTCTTCGGTGCCGTGGGGGTTGTGTCAGGTCGGAACTGCGGATGCGCTTGCCGGTGTGGAACTGTTGGTGGGTGCTGACTCGGTGCCTTAGGGTTCACACCCCTCCCTCTCCGCAAGAATGAAGGGACCCTTTCGGGTCCCTTCATTCGTTGAGAGATGTGATGCTCAGGCCGTTTCTGACCACTCCCGAACGATGCGATCGAGGGTCGGCAACGTGATGAGCCCGGAACCGAGCACCGCGTCGTGGAAGCCCTTGATATCGAATCGATCTCCCATGGATGCCTCAGCATTGGCACGCATTCGCTGAATCTCGAGGCGTCCGATCATGTATGAGACGGCCTGGCCAGGGAAGGACAGGTACCGATCGATTTCCTCGACGATTGAGTGCATCGTCATGGGTGAGTTCGACGCTACATAATCGATGCCCTGCTGGCGTGACCAGCCAAGTGCGTGCATTCCTGTGTCGACGACGAGACGACAGGCTCGCATGGAATCGGCCTGAAGCATGCCGACGCGGTCGAGTTCCGATCCGTACATACCCATCTCGTCCGCTAGGCGCTCTGTATACAGCCCCCACCCCTCGCCATATGCCGAGATGAAGGCGTGCCGTTGGAACGCGGGGATTGAGTCACCCAGTTCCTGAGAGATTGCGATCTGCAGGTGGTGCCCCGGGATTCCCTCGTGGAACGCCGTCGCCTCGATTTCGAACGTGCCCCACGATGTTGGATCCGCCGTATTCATGAAGAACGTCCCCTCGCGCGATCCGTCTTCGGCTGGCGGGTAGTAGAACGCGACGGGACCGTCCTTGGTCTCCTTTACGAAGCAATCCGACTTGGGAAGACGACCGAACCAGTCGCCCATCTCGGCTTTCGCCTTTGCGAAGGCTTCTTCGGATGCCGTAACAACGCCCTCGCCGGTTGTGTGGTGGAGCGATGGGTCCTCACGAAGTGCTGTGAAGATGTCCTCAAGGGATGTGGTGTTGAGCACTGGGCCAGCGATTTCCAGATACTCGTCCGCGAGCTTGTCGATTTGCTCGAGGCCGATGTGGTGGATCTCCTCTGCTTGCATCGACAAGGTCGTGTACCGATCGAGAAGGCGCGAGTAGACGAGGTCTCCATCTGGCAGCCCAAAGAGTCCCGCTCTCTCATCCGGCCGCGCGACAGGGGCCACCTCATCTCGGACCACAGCTCGGTAGCGATCGAACGCAGGGTTGACGGTCTCTGTGACGACCGCAGCGGCCTTGGATTTCCATGCTGCGATGTCGTCCTCGGAGAACGACTCGGGCATCTGGGCATTGAGGAATGGTGATGACTCCACGGGAGCACCCAGGAGTTCGTCGATCTGGCTCACGGATTTCGTGACTGCGAACTCGGCGTTGACGCGCCCGTTCGCAATTCCTTCCCTGAGCCGCTCCGATGACTGGTCGAGCATCCTTGCAAACTGTTTGTACTTGTCGAGCATCTTGTCCGCGTGCTCCGCGGTCTCGACTGACATCTGAGGAATGGCGACCTTGGCCACCACGATCGGTCCGAAGATCGGGTCGACGCCGAACTCGGCTTGTCGCATCTCTGACACAGCCGCGTTGGACTCCGCCTCGTAGATCAGTGTCTCTTGGGTTGTGCGATCGGCTGAAGACAGTTCGGACACGTCGAAGTCTCGTGCACGCTGCGCAATGGAGTGACGGGCCGCGATGTCTGCATCCTCGGCCGATCTGCTCGCATCCTCGTACCGGTCGATGTAGCGGTAGTCGCCGAGCATGTGCGCCTCGGTGGGGTTGCTCTCGAGGTTGTGCTCCCAGAATTCGTCGGCAAGGGCGCGCAGTTCGCTGTTCATCAATCGTTCCTTCGATATGCGGTTGACCCACATCGTATAGGAGACGTGAATCGAATCTGAGGGCGGAGATCGAGCGAGCGTACCGTCAGTCGAGCGGTGACTGATCCCCAGCGAGGAGCTCGGTGAGGTGTCGAGTGCGGTCCGTCATACCGAGGCCTTCGGTTCTCGGCCATGGCTCGATTTCCTCTCGCGCAAACGCGATCCACGCCTCGATCGTCTTGAACATCTCGATTTGGAGGGTGGCGAATAGCACGGAGAGATGTGTCCGGTCAGGGAAAGGGTGGCCTCCATCGAGATAGGACGCCATCAGTTCGACGATGGCCCCGTGGTGTTCTCCAATGTCTGCTTCGAGCTTGTCGAGGCTGTGCTGTAGGTCGTCCTTCGATCCATGGTCAGCAAATAGGAGCCTGAGAAGTGCCTCAATCTCGAATCTGGGTGGTTGCGGCTCTGTGGCGGTCCATTCCCCGAGTGCCTGTGTCCCTTCATCCGTGATCGTGTAGACGTTCCGGCTGCGGTTTCCCGTGGACTCGCTGTGCGTGGCGGCAAACCCCAACGCAACAAGCTTCTTCGGTTCCGTGTAGAGCAGACGTTCTGATTTCGGCCATGCGTAGCGGAGACTGCGCTGGGCCTGATGCGTTAGCTCGTATGCGGTCCACGGCTTCAAGGAGAGGAGGGCCAGTACTGCGTAAGACGAGGTGGTCATTCGTGGTGCCATGGGTTTGACACTACTGCATCCTTCAGTATAGTGTATACTGCAACATGCAGTATACGATCTGTCGTATCGTGTATACAACGCCCAGGCGGGAGAGAACCATGGAAGTAGCGGAACACATCACGGCAGTTGGCAATGAAGCGAAGCTATTCGCAGATGCCGCCAACCAGGGCGGTCTCAGCACGAACATTGACACCTGTCCTGGATGGGACATGCGCGACCTAGTTCGACATCTGAGCGAGATCCACTTGTGGGCTGCGGCCCACGTTGGTCAACCCCACGGCAAACCATGGGTCGACGATCTTGCGGAGCTCTCTGCGTTCTGGCCGGACCTCGCCGTCTTCTGGCCTGAGGACGATGACCTCGTCAAGTGGTATCTCGAGACGAACGCAAACCTCGTGAGAGCGCTCGAGTCGGCACCCGCCGATCTGGACACGTTCACCTTCCTCCCTGCACCATCGCCGCTGGCGATGTGGGCAAGGCGACAGGCCCACGAAACAGCCGTACATCGATTCGACGCCGAGAATGCTGTCGGAATTGCCTCCACGTTCGATCCCGTCTTCGCCGCAGATGGCGTTGATGAAGTGCTCGCCGCGTTCGGTCCGCGCGGCAACGAGTTCCCGATCGGAGACTCAAAGACAATGGCGGTCCACGCGACCGACACGGACGACCGTTGGCACGTCACCATGGCGCCGGACGGGATCACGACCTTCCGCGGATTCGGACCTGCAGATGTGACTGTTGCCGGCGACGCATCGGATGTCTATCTCGCGATGTGGAACCGTGGGGACAGTTCGGATCTCACCATCACTGGTGATGATGAAGTCCTAGCGGCATGGCACAACGGCCACAGAGTCCGCTGGTCGTAGATCCGTTGCCTTCTGGCTCTGAGTTCAAGAAGCGGAGACACATCGCCCTCGCAGTGCGCTCGGTGGCGGTGTCACTCTTGTTGATCGATGGTGTGCGGATCCGTGGGCGGAAGCCGATCACGGCCTTCCTTCACGCCAACGACAGTTAGCCCGGCCAGCGTAGCGCCTGTTGCTGATGTCAAAGCAAGGGCGACCAACGCTCCAGCGTCGACGTAGGCGCCGCCGAGCGCTGGGCCCGCTGCACGTCCGAGAGCCAGAACGCCCTGTCCGTCGCCAGCCCTTTCGCTCGGCTCGAGGGAGCGATCGACGAGCATCTGGAGGACGCCAGGAATCCCCATCCAGAAGGCGAATCCCCACCACATCATGCCGACATAGAACAACCAGGCCGGTCCAACAACGGTAACGATCGCCGCAGGCCCGATCGACGCGAGGAACCACCCGGGATACCGGTGCCGAGTCGAGAGCCGGGCGCCGAGGAGGGCACCAGCGGCGTTGAAGCTGAAGGCGAGTGATGACGCGAACGATGACAATCCATGGATATCGCGCGCAACGATGGTCTGATTGATGAACATCGCGGAACCGAAAAACGTCAGCGCAAAAAGGGCCAGAAGCAGGATCCGGTTCGATCGAGACCCCGAGATCACGCCTCTTGCGCGCCTCCGCCCTGCTACCGGGGCCGATAGCACAGCTGCTGGAACGGTAACGATGGCGAGGAACACGTACACGGTCTGGTCGCCCCAGCCGGCGAGCACAGATATGAGCGGGGCCGCGACCAGCGCGGTCATCGGTCCGGTGGCTGCGATGGAAGACATCGAACGCTTGTGCCGCATGGCGTTCGACCATGTCAGCCAGGTCATAGTTCCTGCTGCCGCACCGGCCATCACCCGGAGGATCAACAGGACGGCGTAGACACCGGCGAACGCGCTGAGTAGGTTCACGACAACGAGCGAGATGGCTGAGATACGGAGCAGCTTCCCTGACGGCCGCAAAAGTCGCGGGAACACGAAGTTCACGGCCGCGAACGCCCCAACCTGGGCCACGGAAATCGAGCCGGCGAAGCCCTCTGAGATTCCGTAGTGATCTGAGAGGGGCGTGATCAGAAAGGGAGTGGCGGCAAAGAGCATCGTCACCGATGCCGTTGCCGCAATGAGTGCGAGTGGGGCTCCCTGACGGCCGCCATAGAGGATCCTGGATGGAATCTGCATCAGACGATTATCGCCGTGCCGCACTGTTAGCGCGGACCCGGGTACCACGGGCGAGGAATCCACTGGAAGGGCGGTGCCATTGCCCCCCCCGATCGCTCTCTCCCTGCTGCGAAGTCGACCAGGCGCTTGACTGCCTCCGCCGGTTCGGGGCGTTCGGGACGGGGCCGTCGCTTTCCGCGCCCAGATGGTTGCTAGCGACTGCGGTGGGTGCTTGATGGACCTCCGGTCGTCCAAGGGCCACAGGACAGGCGGCTACGCGAGAGCCCGAGGAGAGGAATCTGAGAGAAGCCGTATACTCCACCGAATCCACCATGCGCCCGTAGCTCAATTTGGATAGAGCGTCTGACTACGGATCAGAAGGTTGGGGGTTCGAGTCCCTCCGGGTGTGCCACGGACCCCTTGCGATGTATGGGCTTTCGAGTCCTGCCAACCCAAGCCTTGAGCTGGGAACTACCAACTGACAGCCATCCTGACAGCCATGTGTGGTGAGTATCGTCTTCTTTGGCAGGAATATGTCGATGACGAGCAACCAGCCAGCCACCCAGCCGGTTATGTGCTGCCGTTTCGGGAGTTGAATTCGGGCAAAGGGTCGTAGCTGTAGTCGAATGGACCGGTCTAGGAGTCTGTCCAGGTGTCGACGACTCTGCGGAGTCCTTCCATCATCTTTGCAGCTGCGGTCGGATCTCGTCGATGGGTGAGGTTTGCTCCGATGACTGCTGCAAGGAGTGACTCGCGACGGCTTGAGTTGTGCCTGGAGTCCGTGCCGTCGGTTCGATTGGACCGTTCAATGGCCATCTTGAGACCGGTGTCGATGGCTGCCAGGTATCTGCTGGTTGCGTCTTCGTTCGCAGGCGCAGCTAGGTCGTTGATGATGAGGCATCCGAGAGGGTATGTGTCATCGAGTTGGATCTCTTCGAGGAGGTCGAGGAACGCAATGATGTCAGCGAGTCCTTTTTCGCCTTCTGTGAGCGGAACGAAGAGATGGTCGCCACCTTGTTGGATGTAGGCGCTCGCCGCCTGCTCGTAGAGACCAGCCTTTCCACCAAAGCTGTTGTAGATACTCGATCGGTCGACGCCGGTTGCCCGCTCGAGGATGTCGAGCGTCGTCCCGTCGTAGCCATGGGACCAAAACGTCGTCACCGCCTTGGCGACCACGTCCGCCTCTGCGAAGCGTCGGGGCCGTCCGCCTCGCGGCCGATTTGAGTTTTGCACCATAGATTGTATTATACCACTGGGAGTTGTACACTGGGTAATGCAATATCGAGGTCTTGGGCCACAATGGCGCTGTGAGGATCAGACAACATGGCAACACTGATAGTTACCGCAACGCCAGCCGAAGGTGGAGACGCGGCTCGCTCCCGCTATCTCGAGTCCGTCATGCCCTTGCTCATGGGTGCCGGTGGCACGCCCGTTAAGCGGCTCCGAGTCGCCACTACCTTGACTGGTGATCGTGGGACCGGGATCGTGCTGGTGATGGACTTCGAGACTGCTGAATCGATCTCTGGCATATTCGCTTCTGAAAGCTACCTGAGCCTCATCACCGACCGGGACGAGGGTTTCTCCGACATCGAGATCCTGATAGCAACAGATATGCCGTTGTCACCGTCAACGACCTGACTCCAACGCCCAAAGACCGACGTCGTCTGCAAAGTGTCACCCGACAGACCCGAAAGTAGGATTGATGCCCGACTTCACGATTACACGGCAGATAGATGCCCCCGTAGAGACCGTGTGGGAGTTTCTCCACGACTTTGGAGACATTCAGGCGTGGAGCGCCGGCGTGAAATCCTCCGGCCTGACCACGGACGGGCCGGTTGGCGAAGGTTCGAGCCGACACTGCGAATTCTCGCCGATGGGAGGCGTCGACGAGCGAATCGATCTTCACATCCCGGGCGAGCGTTTGACGGTCAACTTGTACAAGACCTACAAGCTGCCGATTTTGGGAGCGATAGCGGATTTCAACATCACCCCCAACGATGGCGGCACTGCACTGACCATCCACTACAGCTACACGCCGAATCTCATGGGACGCCTGATGCGAAAGCAAACCGACAAACAGATGCGCAAAGGCATCGGCGGATTGGCGACCGATCTCAAGAACGCCAGCGAAACCTTGGTTGACACCACCCACGGCTAACAGCTGTGATTTCAGGGGATCATCGCAACGCTTCGGCTGTAACCCGACTGCAACCCAACGCCATGGGACAGGGCGGTACTCGCTGGCACCAGACGGGACGACGATCGGCAGAAGTAACTGAAGGACATGACCAGACGGGCCTGACCGGTACCGGCTGGTACGAGAACTGTCTGACTACGGACCAGAAGGTTGGGGCTTCGAGTCCCTCCGGGCGTGCATTGAGCCTCTGGTCGCTACTATGCCCGGTCCTCTCGAGGAGCTCTTGAAATGATCGAAGACCGCAGCGCGAGTTTTGTTGAGCTCTTCTTCGATCTGGTGTTTGTGTTCGGCGTAACGCAGGTCGCGGCTTCCATTCACGGCCATCTCGACTGGATGACTCTCGGTCGGGCCGCCATCGTCTTGATGTTGCTCTGGTGGGCGTGGACGCAATTCACTTGGATTGCTGGAAACGCGGACTTCGACGAACTCGGTCCCCGGATAGTTCTCTTGGTGGCAACAGCAGTCACGTTCATCGTGGCGACGGCTGTTCAAGGGGCGTTTGGTGAGGACGGCGGGATCTTCGCCCTGGCTTACTTCGGAGTGATGAGCCTCGCGGCGCTCTTCTACTTCTCGCTCGTCTGGGGTACCGATCAGCTCGCAGGGTTCATGGCGTACATGCCACGAGTGATGGCAGGTTCGGTACTTGTCCTGATTGGAGGGTTCGTCTCTGAGGACATCCGAATCTGGTTCTGGGTTGCGGCGGTGGTCGTCAACATCATCAGCACGCTCGCCGTCGAGAACAACGAGTATCCAATCGTTCCTAGCCACTTCGCCGAACGACATGGGCTATTCGTGATTATCGTCCTCGGCGAGGCACTGATTGCGATTGGGGTCGGCACCGTTGGCAGCGTCGGTTCACTCGCGTTTTACGCTGCAGGCACGGTCATGCTGCTCACCGTCCTCGCGATGTGGTGGTCATACTTCGACTGGCTATTCCAAGTCGGCGAGAAGGCTCTTAAGGCTGCGACCGGGATTGCACAGGGACAGCTGGCGCGAAGCGCGTATTCGATTGCTCACTATCCCCTCGTGGCTGGCGTCATCTTGTTCGCAATCGGTTCGGAAGAAATCCTGGCCCATCCAGCGGCTGCCCTTGAGACACCAACACGATGGGCGTTCGTTGGTGGGCTCATGATCTTTCTGGCGTCGGGGGCAGTCATGACACGCCTCTTCACCAACCACACGGCCTGGGAGCGACTCACGGCCATCGCTGCGCTCGGGCTTGCCGGTGTCACTCTGAACACACTCAGCGCCGCCGCATTGGGTGTGGCGGCGTGCGCGATTCTCGTAGCCACGCTTGGCGTCGAGACGGCCCGACACCGCGATGCCCTTCGTCAGCTCCGATGACCGCTGAGGACACCCCGGATATAGGCGGGTGCCTGGCGGTTCGGTGGTGCGACGCTGCGTCATGGTCTTGTGAGATTCCACGTCGGGGTGCAGCGTCGAACGCCAGGTTGGCTGCATGGTGCTTCGGAGTTGTGTATGTTCGGGCGGTCAAGGGAATCGAGCGAGGACGGATTGATGAGTTTTCTTAAGAGGCCTATGAGGCGGATAGTTGTTGTTGGGGCTGTCGTAGCGCTGCTTGCTGCGCTTGCGGTGGCACCGGTTAGTGCCGGGAAGGGTGACAACAACGGCAGGGGAGCAGAGAAGTCGAATGAGGTTCATCTTCAGATCCTGGCGATCAACGACTTCCACGGAAACATTGCGACGACGAGTGGCGCGTTCGGTGGAGTGGGTCGCGCCGACTTCCTTGCTTCGAACATTCGTGCGGCTGAGGCCGAGGCTGAGAACTCGATAACTGTGTCTGCGGGTGACCTGATCGGTGCCTCACCACTGATTTCGGCTTTGTTCCATGACGAGCCCACCATCGAAGCGATGAATCTCATTGGTCTCGACATCAACGGGGTCGGTAACCACGAGTTTGACGAGGGTGCCGAAGAATTGCTCAGGATGCAGAACGGCGGGTCCCATCCTGTTGACGGCGATCTGGACGGTGACGGTTTTGCCGGTGCCGATTTCGAATTCTTGGCTGCGAATGTCACCGTGGATGCAACCGGTGAGACGCTCTTTGCTCCGTACACCATCAAGAAGTATCAAGGTGTCAAGGTGGCATTCATCGGGATGACCCTCGAGGGGACTCCGAGCATCGTGACACCCTCTGGAGTGGCTGGTCTCACGTTCCACGATGAGGTCGACACCGTGAACGCACTGATTCCCAAGTTACAGAAGAAGAACATCGAAGCGATTGTTGTACTTCTACACGAAGGCGGATTCGCCAGTGAAGGCGGCGGCAATGGGGACGGTTGCGGCACTCTCTCAGGCAACCTCGCAGACATCGTCAACCGCCTCGATGATGCCGTCGACTTGGTGATCGGGGGCCACAACAATCAGCGATTCGCTTGCCTCGATGTGGGCGGCAAGGCCGTCACGATGGCGTATCACTCAGGTCGGATGTTCACCGACATCGACGTGACGCTGAACCGGGTGACCAAGGACATGACGGTCATGTCTATCGACAACAAGGAGAACTTCCAGGACGGAGTCACACCGGCTGCGGATCTAACTGCTCTGATCGACAAATACGACGCACTGTCGGCCCCCTTGGCTAATGCGGTGGTTGGGGATATCACCGCGGACCTTACGGAGACGAACAACGCCGCAGGCGAGTCGGCACTGGGTGATGTGATCGCCGATGCTCAGTTAGCTGCAACCGCTCCCGCAGGTCTTGGTGATGCTGTGGTTGCCTTCATGAACCCCGGCGGCATCCGTGACGACTTGTTCTGCGCCGAGATCTCAGGTGGCGAGGCAGTTTGCGAGGTGACGTTTGGTGAGGCGTTCAGTGTCCAACCGTTCGGCAACAGTCTGGTCACCATGACACTCACAGGTGCACAAATCCATGCGCTCCTCGTGCAGCAATGGGTCGGCCAGTCCAGCCCAAGGATCCTCCAGGTGTCTGACGGCTTCACCTACACATGGGACGCAAGCCTGGCTGATGCGGACAAAGTCGACGCTTCGTCGATCAAGATCGGCGGAGTCGATGTCGACGCGGGTACGAGTTATCGGGTCACGGTGAATAGTTTCCTTGCTGACGGTGGAGACAACTTCTCAGTCCTGACGGCCGGCACCGACAGGCTGGGAGGCGAGATCGATCTGGACGCCCTCGTCACGTACTTCGACGACAACACGCCTCCGGGCGTGGCTCCGGGTCCCCAGGACCGGATCACCAGACTGAACTGACAACACGAGTTTCGGCCCGAGGGGTCGAACACCTGACGACGAATGAGTTGCGCCCCCGCCACCATGGGGGCGCAACCACGACCGAATCGATCAATCTCGTCCAGCGAGACCACAGGTCCTGCTCGGATGCCATTCCTAGGGCACTCACGAGTCGATGACGAACCATCAATTCACGACCCGCGCATAGCGGCAAGTATGCGCTCGGACGCGTACGGTTAACTATGTCTTCGATCGTTGACGGGGCTCGAGCGACAGTGGTAGTCGCCGTATCATTTGTCCCTGTCCCTGTCCTTGTCGTTGCCGGGTGCGCGAGCAAAGACTCCGCATTGTCCATTTACGAGGCGGCAGACGTACCCGTCGGGACCGAGGCTGCTATCTCAGCCAGCTACAAGTAGGAAGACGTGTTTGGCATGGCTGGTGGGTTCTGTGGGGAAGTCAGGGTCCCAGATTTGAACCCTCTCCTCATCTTTCAGCTCGCGGATCCGAGTGTCGCCATTCAGAATCGGGTCGAACGCGGCGATTGGGTTGTGGTTCGAAGGACATTGGCTGATCATGTGGAAGGCACTGTGAATGTGCCGTGGCTCATCGTGACCAACGCAGTAGTCGACAGGCGTGCCACAGAATCCTTCTGGTCGACGTCAACTTGAGTCAGCCGGTTCTGTTCTTCTCTCGGCCGGCTCGATCTCAATGGATGCGACGTTCACACGAGCGGGAACGACGACGGAGTACGCGCTGCCAGGGCGATCGATACGCACAGTGTGGCTCTCGCTACACACCGCCAATCGCACAACTAGGCTCAATCGCGGGAGCGGAGGGTGATGCGCAAAGAAGGAATATCGTTGCTGCGTACAGCACGCCACGATTCTGATTGTGCATTCACCACTTCAGTCGTTCCCAGGCTGCATTCGTCACCCCAGGACTGGAGATCACTTTGAGACGCTCACGACTTGTTTTGTTGCTCGTACTCGGCATGCTTTCGGCGTTGCTCCCGATAGGAGCGGTCGCTCCTGCTGTTGCCGCACCAGAGCTTGTGATCAATGAGGTTGATGCTGATCAGGTTTCGACTGATGCTGCTGAGTTTGTTGAGTTGTTTGATGGTGGTGTTGGTAACTCTGATCTGAGTGGTTGGTCGATTGTTCTCTACAACGGGTCTGACGATTTGTCGTATCTGGCGTTTGATCTTGATGGCCTTTCAACTGATGGTGATGGCTATTTCGTGTTGTGTGGCGATGCGGCTAACACGGCGA
>PJEL010000949.1_pt1 | contig 31694 bp, 21 predicted proteins | sample 1853271 | NCBI WGS metagenome assembly PJEL01 (sample SAMN08108733, study PRJNA415343) | Invertebrate metagenome, whole genome shotgun sequencing project. | host: Globobulimina | place: Sweden: Gullmar Fjord | collected 2015-08 | reverse complement strand
GTGTTTAATTCTAAAGAAGAATGAGCAATCAAGAAGAATCTCAAGATTCTACCTACAAGCTTGGACACCCTCAAGGGTTGGAACAAAAACCCAAAATCAGCACCACTGGATGCTGTATTTTTATTTGAATAATTATTACCATTATTACTAGTAGTAGAATTACATAGTAACATATACTATATGATGTCAGTAAGACATCCCTCTTCTGTAGGAGCATTGCTGTTGGGATGTTTCACGGGAATTTCATTAGTAGCATCTATACGGGTACGATGGATAGAGTATGACCATGTTTTCATTTCTATAGTATGACTATGACTATCTTTATAGGTATCTCTGTGGAGAAGAGATTCAACTGTATTAGATACATACCCAGAGCTGGTCTCAACCTCCTCCACTGGTGGAGAAGAGAAGACTGACTCTTTTCTCTTCTTTGGACCAGAGATGAGATCACATGTCATAGATTTATGGAACCAGGTATGTTTGTTGATATGCATCCATGTAGATGGTACTGATAATAATGATGATACGTGTAGAGAATGGTTGATGGAGTTGCCAAGCCAGTTGTCCATTTCATGGCAGATAGACAATGGTAATCATTACCATGGACCAGTAGATATGTGGCATGTCATTTGCTGTTCTTATATTTATTATATAACCTTATGTATCATTAAATTACATCAATGGCATCTCTGAATTACTATAGCACTTCTACAAGGCGTTTAAAGACACTTTACTATCAGCCAACTCTAGCCACACCTAGTCAGGGAATGGCTGGACTCTGTGCATTTCAACGCCAATTGAATCAGTGTTTCTGTTTCTATACGAAAAGAAATACTAGTAGATCATGCAATCGTGGCGGTGTCCGACATCGACTGCGTTCTGGTCGGAGAATCGCCATGGCAACGTCAAGGCCTGCCGTTCACGCGGCTGGTACATTTCAGAATCAGAATGATACAACTGGAACTAGTGGTGAGACAAATTCATCACCACAACAGTCTACTGCGTATCCCTTCACGGCGATCGAAGAAAAGTGGAGACGGTACTGGGAGGACAACCAAACGTTCAGGACTCCAGATTTCAAGGATTTGGATACTAGCAAGCAAAAGTTTTATGCATTGGACATGTTTCCGTATCCTAGTGGGGCTGGATTACATGTGGGGCATCCAGAAGGATACACGGCTACCGATATTATGGCTAGATTCAAGAGAATGAAGGGGTTTAATGTGCTTCACCCGATGGGCTGGGATGCATTTGGGCTTCCAGCAGAACAATATGCTATACAGACTGGTACCCATCCCGCGGAAACGACGTATAAAAATATTGATAGATTCAGAGAGCAGCTAAAGTCCCTGGGATTCTCCTATGACTGGCAAAGAGAAGTTGCCACATGTGATCCAGAATACTATAAATGGACTCAGTGGATATTCCTTCAGTTGTTGAATAGAGGGCTGGCGTATAGGGCAGAAGTTCCAGTGAATTGGTGCCCTGAACTGGGGACTGTCCTCGCAAATGAGGAAATTATTGATGGAAAGAGTGAACGAGGGGGATATCCTGTGGTGAGAATGCCACTGAAACAGTGGATGCTCAAAATTACTGCATATGCTGATCGTCTTTTACATGATCTAGATGGTCTGGAATGGGATGAATCAATCAAAGATATGCAACGTAACTGGATAGGTCGATCTGAAGGGGCAACGGTAAAATTTCAGGTATATAATGCCAACTCTGAGATTGAAGTCTACACAACTCGAGCTGATACTCTTTTTGGAGCAACATACCTCGTGATTGCACCGGAGCATCCTTTGGCTGCTGAAATTGTTACAGATGAACATAAAAATGATGCATCAGGATATATTGAAGCAGCTGCCCGGAAATCTGACCTGGAACGAACTGAATTGGCAAAGACAAAGTCTGGGGTTTTCACTGGTTCATATGCTACACATCCATTGACGCACGAGTTGATCCCAATCTGGATTGGAGACTATGTTTTAGGAAGTTATGGTACTGGTGCAGTTATGGCGGTTCCGGCTCATGACAGTAGAGACTATGAATTTGCACAAAAGTATAATCTTCCCATCAAGCAAGTTGTTGTCTCTGGCAATGGTGAGGATTTGCCCTTCACTGGATCAGGGCAAGCCGTACACTCGGCCTGTGCTGAACTGGATATTAATGGAAAAGATACAGCAATTGCAAAGGCTGCAGTCGCAGAATGGCTTGCATCAAAGGATATGGGTGGTCCAAAAGTCAATTACAAGCTCAGGGACTGGCTCTTTGCCCGTCAGAGGTATTGGGGGGAGCCCTTTCCTGTGGTGTACAAAGAGGGCTCTGATGACCCCATTGGCATTCCAGAGACAGATTTACCACTAGTGCTACCAAATACAAACGATTTTGCACCAAGTGGTACTCCAGATCCACCTCTGGCGAAACAGAAAGATTGGATGAAAGCAGTTGACCCTATATCTGGAGCAGCAGCTATAAGAGAAGCGTCAACCATGCCTCAATGGGCAGGATCTTGCTGGTATTATCTTAGATATATTGATCCTTCTAACGATCATTTTTTGGTCAGCAAGGAGGCCGAGCAGTATTGGATGCCTGTTGATCTGTATGTTGGTGGGGCAGAGCATGCTGTGCTTCATCTTCTCTACGCTAGATTCTGGCATAAAGTTTTATTTGACACAGGTGCCGTTACGACAAAAGAACCATTCCAAAAATTGGTGTCACAAGGAATGATTCTAGGTGGATTGGAGTATAGCGTTTTCAAAGATAGTGATGGAAATTTTGTGGGTGAAGACTCACCACTAGCAACTCCTTATAAACTCTCAGAGGATGATGTTTTGCCACAAGGTGGGGGTTATGTCATGAAGAGTGATCCGTCTATCCCAGTCACAGCAAGAGCGCATAAAATGAGCAAAAGTAGAGGAAATGTTGTGAATCCTGATGATGTAGTGTACAGATATGGGGCTGATTCACTCCGGCTCTATGAAATGTTTATGGGACCCCTACGAGAGACAAAGGTATGGAATTCCAAAGGAGTTGAAGGAGTCCATAGATTCTTAGCCAGAGTATATAGATTAATTATGCTTGGAGGAACATCTACATCGCCTGAAGAAGAATCTTCATTCAACATGGGACACCTTACTGATGATGAGCCCACAAATGACCAACTGAAACTGCTTCATTCAACAATCAAGAAGGTATCTGAAGAAACTGAAGAAATGCGATTTAATACAGCAATAGCAGCTATGATGGAATTTGTCAATGCAGCATACAAATGGGATTCATATCCAAGGTCTGTGTTCAAGGAGTTTGTCCTTCTTTTGGCACCATATGCTCCTCATCTGTCTGAAGAAATGTGGCAGTCCCTTGGAGGTGACGACACCCTTGCATACGAGCCTTGGCCTGAATGTGACGAGTCACTGCTTATAGAATCGTCAGTAAATTTGCCAGTACAAGTAAATGGAAAAGTCAGGGGCAAGATTGAAGTCCCAAAAGGTTGCACACAGGAAGAGGCCATGGATATGGCAATGCACATTGGCAGCGTGTCAAAACAGCTAGAGGGCAAGAATGTCAAAAAGGTTATTTTCGTCCAAGATAAAATTCTTAATATCGTCGCAAAGTGAATCAGTACGGTTTAAATGTAAGAATTGAGATAAATTTTTGTGCTATTTTGATACCTTTGATTGTGCTCTTGTCCAGAGGAATATTCATCATGGATGGATGCTTGTGGCTTGTGACCCGTGCATTTATAATGCACTGAATAAAAGATATCACTCGCGTTTCTGATCAGATGTACATGGTGTTATACATGACTGAACGTTATTATATTAGTGCATTTATTGGGTCAGATCCATGGATCCTCCAAGCACTACACTATCTACAGACTTTCTGTCATGGGCCATTGACTGTGTTGGTGACCTGAAGTACACAAATGGGCTATATTCTAAAAAGTTGCTCACTCTTGACGTGTAAATGTCAGCGTATTTTTCAATTTGTTTTTGTAACTGAGATCGATCATTCACTCCTGCTTTACTCAGATATCCCCATCTCTCATTGAAGTCTGCCCCATCACATTGAATTGCGGGGGCAATCTCTGAATCAAGAGTACCCATTACTACTAGCAATTCAGCAAGAACTTTGTTCATATCTTGCACTCTATTGAGCTCTATATCGTCAATTTCAGTCTCTTTTGTCAAAATACGCTGTCTCTCCAGCCGGATATGATTGAAGATGTACCCTATCCTTTCTTTCTTGTCCAAGAGGTTCTTCAATTGCTCCCTGTGAGATCTTCCAGTAGCAAGGGCTTCTATTTCATCCTCCAATTCACGGAGAATCAAACAGGTCCTCCATTTGAATTCCAACTTTGCTAATGCAGCATCCGTATATATGTGATCTCCGATATATAAAATTTCATCCCCAGAGACACCAAGTGCTTGTTGAACCTGCTTAGCACTACCACCACAGTACATCTTTTGTCCATCTTTTCCAAGCACCCTTGCAGGCCTCATGAGACCGTCTTCCGTCACAATTTCATATAAACTTTGATCCGACTTGAAGAAATCTGGTTTTCGTGCATTCACGATAACGAAGTCGAACAAATCTTTCCATGTCATTCCATCCTTGAGGAAACGGTCAAATGCATACGACATCACAACTTCTGTGTATTCAAAATCTGAATTCGTGATGAGCATCAGCGTCTTACCAGATGATCTTTGGTCTATCAACGTTTGGGGTAGTTCTTGGTCTGGTCGGACGAATTTGCTAGGATTCATCATTATTTCTTGCTTTAGTTTCCCCTCAACATGTGCATTGAAAATTGCTCCCTTTACAAGTCCATACAAAGCCTCGTAACTTTGTGGGCATGTGGTGTAAGGTATTACCCCATCATCCAATTTATCCACCATCTGAGCATACATCACAGCCTCTGAAACGGAAAATAGAGTATTCAAAAAGACCCATCTTGACTCATCTTTCAGATTCACCAAATCTCTACCATATGCAGACCTGACCTCTGCAGGGCTCATCTTCCTCGTGCCATGCATTCCCCTTTTCACAAATCCAAACCTATCTACCTTGACAATATTTCCTAATTGCGTATCCATGATCAAACCACGAATCACTAGGTCAGGATCAAATTGGAGCCCTTCAGTTGGGCAACCAACGGATGCCAGAGACCTCATTGCAAAGTCATACGCTCGGCCTTCCCATGCATTTACATCATAATGAACCAGTGTATAATCCATATCATATCCAATGGCTTGGATCGACCTAAGGTTCAGGGTCCTGGAGCAAAATACAGCCCTCTGCGGCATCCCACGAGGATACGTCCTGTGGTCCTCCTCTCGTTCAATCTGCAACTTAGCCAGCAGCTTGGAGCATCTACCCTTCAGTTCATCGTATTCCATAGATATAATATCATCGTCTGTCAGTTGTGGACCAAGCGTTGTGTTGGTATCGACCTGGATTTTCTCCTTTGTAAACATCATATCTCCAGATGTCAACTCTCCAAAAATATCAACTGAAGCATCCTCGTATTCGACGACATCGACTGATGCTCCACTAACACTGAAATGATCCCAATCTGCATCATCATGATCAATCTGGAAGTCTTCTTCCTGCGGGAAGCAGGTCAATCGACGATCACGGAGAACCGAATGACCAATTCGAGCAGACTTCGGTTGAGGACCGAGCAAATGGAGAATATCTCCATGAACACTACCAGATAATAACTGCCGTATCATTGTTTTGTATGCTACAGTTGTGTACTGTCAGAATCTTTTGTTTTGAATTTCACAAGGTGTCAAACTGACGAATATTCGTAACAGATAAATGACTATCATATCCCATCAAATCAGTCCTTTGATGGGAGACAAAAGTCAATTCCGTTGAGGAGAGACTCAGTCCTTGTCTGACAAAAACTGAATAAAAATTGATGGTTTAACGGGTAATAGCGTCAGTGTCGAAGTATATGAAATAATAATTGATTTAATAGACTAGTGCTCATCATCCCGATTTGTATTCTATCTATATAGCTATTGGTTCCGATTGTGGAAACAGTTTACGGACCGTTGGAAACGAAGCCGAAGTTACATACTTCCGATTGATCTGATTTCGATCATTTTGTCGTTAATATCGACAAAATAATATGCTTTGGAACAATGAGATCCCTTCGATCACGAAATGGCAAAGGTGCTGTTCACCAGTTAGATAAATTAATGTTCACTGGCATTGTGGCCAAAGTTGACTGTCCATCTGATAAATTGAGTGCAAAGACGATTTTATTGAGTAAATTAGAAGAAGGGGGTGCTCAGATTGCCCAGAGGCTGAAGAAAGATGTGACACACATTGTGTTTGTGAAGCAGGGAGATGCTGAGGATGACCTGAAACGAATTGACAAAATAAAAGAATATGAACGGAAGAATGCAAATACGAGAGAGATTATGATTGTTTCACCTCTTTGGGTCGACGAGTGCCTCAATCGCCGTGCCAGAATCTGCGAAGGGGACTTCTACCCTTTGAGATCCATTCAAGTTGTGTCACACAAGAGGGATAGAGAGTTTTTGAAACCCCCTCCTTTGTCACTTGAGGTATCAAATGGTTCTAAAAAGCATAAAAGGAGTAACACCCCTCGTGGTGGTATCGTTCCCAAGCCGCTCGACCATTTTGAGATTGATCACTCAAACTTGGACAGTGCCAGGAAATTGAGGCAATGCAAGGACTTTGAGGAGAATTCAACTCAGATCGGTCAAGCCACTCAAGATGCTGCAGTCATCTTGGCTTCAAACCTTTGTAATCCTCTGGATATATCTGAACTTGATATGGCCGCAGATGACATTGACACACCTCTTGGAGAACGTTGCTCTCGGCGGATGTCTGCAAATGAGGGTCAGGAAAAATCTAAACCAGAAGAGTCAAAGAAGGGTAGACAAAAGAAAAAAGAGAAGAAGCCAGAGGCCTCACAACGATTTTCCCTTAGGAGACTGTTTGTCTATCCAGAAAGACCAGTTTTGCTGGACAAAAATTTGCCTGAAAAACCTGTTACTGCAAAACCAGTTCTGAAGAAGACAGTCGGTGCAGGTGTACCCATTCCTGAAGTTGAACGTGTTTCTAGCCCCTGGGGAACACCTCATGGGCGAACCAATACCATCCCAATCGATTGTAGCACCGCATCAAAGAGGGGCAGATGCACAACTTTGACTAAGCGACGTCTTCCAAGCCCCTGGTCGACTTTGAGGCCATGGGATCTTATGAAGAAGCGAAAATCTTTGCTCTCCGAGAATATTGCTCAGCCATCACCTCTTTCACAAAGTCATGATGCTCAGACAACTGTCGAAATGTCTACAAATGCTGAATATACTGATGGATTGCCAGGACTTGATGGAACATGTCAAAAAACCATTCCTTCTATGCCACTAGAAGCTATCGAGGCGATATCAAATTCTCCGAATGTACCATTAAGTCAGGAAATGTTGAGTATCCCATCAGCTTCTCAGATGACCACATCACAGGAACGCAATCCAAGCAGAACAGAAATCTCAGGCATGCTTGCTGTCACATCTGTGAAATCTTCAGTGCTGGCGTTGTGTAAAATAGCAGTGGAAAAGCTCCCAGGTTTGAAGTTATGGGCGAATAACTCTCGCAAGAACAAAAAAATATCCCATTTAATCATTGGTGACAGTAGAAGGACATTAAAAACTATGCTTGCAGTCTTGCATGGAGCATACTTGCTCAGGCCTGAATATGTGACGGCCTCTCTTGAGGCCGGTTATTGGCTACCAGAAGAAGATTACTTGGCGAATGTGATTTTCCAGGAAGGCTCCACCAAGGCACGGCAAGCAAAATCAATATATCCTGAAGGTCATGATTCTTTCCTCCTGCTAGGAAGGAAGGTGTCAATTTGTTCCTCAATGGGGAAACGCAAGCATGATGATTCATATCAAGTCATCAGGAGAATTTGCCAAGAACTAGGAGCGACATTGTTTCATATATCAGACGCAGATATTTGTATAGTCATAGATGATGATGTTTCATCTAGACCACCAGGAATACCTGCAGGTGCAACAGCAGTTAGAAAGGAGTGGCTGTTTCAATCTGTGTGTGAATTCAGGCTGATTGAAATGGATGCCTTCATTGTTACGTAAGTAATATGGCATGGCTTACTTACTTACACTGCTACTATATCTTACAAGTTGTTTTATTTTAGAAACTGGAACATTTAGTTCATCATGACTTTCTCATCATTTGACTTGCTTCCAAAGGATACATTGATTCCTTTTCCAGAGCGCAAGGCATTTCCTCGCAACAAAGAACCAACTGTTCCTACCAAAAGTTTGACATCCTCTAATGGAGTTCCTGGTACAACAGTCTTGTACAAGTAAGAGTCAAATGTCATCTTCTGCACATAGTCACTCTCACACATTTCCACAAAGGCCTCTCTAGCTGGATTGCTTCGGTAAAATACCTTTTGGAGAATATCCAAGACTTTGTAGGTTGTCCAGTACTTTTTATCCCATTTAGACAAGTAACTCTTGATTGCTGCTGGTCCAACCATTTTCTTCCCTTGCTCACTATACTCAACAATGGCCTCTGCCGCCATGCGACCAGACTTGGCTGCAAAGTAAATACCCTCTCCAGAGCACTTTGTAACATATCCAGCAGCATCACCAACGAGGGCCACTCTTCCCTTGAATCTGCGTGGGCGAGGATGCTCAGGAATGGGGTGAGCCTCAACTCTGATAATCTTTCCTCCCTCTGTTTTCACCTTGGAGCGATCGCGAGTTGCTTGTTGATATTGTTTAATCGCAGTTTTATTCACAACTGTTCCGGTTCCGACAGCAACGTGATCATACTTTGGGAACACCCAGCCATAAAAGTCTGGAGAAACATCATCTCCGACATACATCTCTGCCAAATCCTTGTAGTATTCCATCTGTTCGTCATTAATACGGATACGCTCCTGGAAAGCAATGGCATAGTCTGCCTCACCTGCATCAATGTTCTGTGCGACACGGGAGTTGGCTCCATCAGCTCCAATGATGAGATCAACCTCCAGAGTGGATGGCACACCAACCTTGCTTCCTTCCTCATACTTGTTGTAATGGAGTGTGATTGGACCATCTCCCTCTTGATCCATACGCATGTAAAGCCCATTGATCAAGTTGGCCCCAAGCTTGGCAGCACGGTTGCGAAGATAATCATCAAACACCTCTCTGCGGCACATTCCAATCCATTCCTTTTCATTCAAGGTCTTTCCAACATCAACCTCACGGTTGGATGGCGAAATCATCTTCATCTTTGTCACACGACGATCAATAATCTCCATTGGCAAGTCAAACTCCTCAACCATACAGATTGGAATGGCTCCTCCACAAGGCTGCACACAATGTACCAAATTAGTAGCATTGGTTTCCCATCAACAGGACAGTTCCATGGGAGCATCTATCTCCCCTCATATCAGAAACATGTAGAACATTGATAATGAGCACATACCTTACAGTTGTCCATTTTACGCTCAATAAGGAATGTTTCAACACCTCCCTTTGCCAATGTCTCAGCAGCACATGCTCCAGATGGTCCTCCACCAATAACAGCCACCCTGAGTGGTCTATCAAGGACGGTACCATCGGCAACAGCATACACCTTACTGGACATGACATCCCTTGGTCTGTACATAATAGATGTAACATTCTTCTTGGCAACAAGAGGTGTAGATCTCAACGCATTCTTCATGCTGTGCACAGCAGCGTGCTTTGTCCTAGAAGCACTGGATTTGGCAGACACAAAGGCCTTTGGCTGAGAGGCCACAGAGGTGATAACTGCAGACATTGTAGCTTACTTGTTAATGAAACAATAATATTTTATTTTTGTATTCCTGTGGAGTTGTAGTCAATGGTCCATCAAGTATCTCACGCATCCTTATCCACCAATCGAAGGATATCTTATCTTTTCAGATTATCGATTACATTTTACTTTTCCACGATAGCATTTTAAAATGGAAAATTTTCCCAGCAACTACTACTAATATAGTAGTGGCCACTTCTACTGTAATATATAGTACGTATGTATGCGTGTGTGTGTGAAAGAGAGAAAGAAACAAACAAACAAAGAAACAAAGAGAAAGAGAACAATCCATCTACCAGCAGTAGTACTAGTATTTATTTATCCCAAGTATCCTCACACGGTGCATACTAGACATTTTAGCCACCATAAGCACAACAAGCACCCCAAGGTTTATTCCAAGAGGCTGTCTATCATATGCAGAACCATGACTCGCCAGCAGAAACAAAACCACAGGAACCAGAACAAAGAATTTCCTCGTAGCAGTCCCTTGAACCCCACTATCTATCTGTTCCCAGAACGTCAGTGCATCATATTTCCCTTGATCATCCTGTATAGGTGATCCTTTAATCCAATGCAACAGGTAATACGTCACAATCCCATGACCAATATGTACAAAAGTCCATGCCAAACCCGGATCAACAAAATTCAAAGTCACCAACCAGGACACCAGCACCAGAAGACCATAAAACAACCAGCTTGCTTTGTTATCTAACCAATTAGTATTTTTATTTGTATCTACAGTAGGTACATCTATTCCACGTGGTGACGTAACATGAATAGGAGAATCCATGAGGTTGTCTGATGTGTTCAATGATTGACATCAAGTGTTGACACGTATCCACTTGAATGAATGAATGATTGATTGATTGTGATAGTTCTAGTAGTATATTCTTGTACGTCTACCGTGACTACTACACGTGAATAACTACTACTAATAAAGTAGACAACTGAAGTGGAGATTTCATGACAATGTAATAAAATAGTAAATAATAATATAGATGAAACCATCCACTGGTGGGATGCTACCACGCGTGGTCCATCTTATCTCCTGTGGGAGATGAAACCATTCACCGCGTGTGATGATGGGAAGCCTCCATTTGAGTGGATGGATCCTAGGGTAGAACCTGATGGTTGGTACTATACGCACGTACGTTGTTTTTACTAGTATAAACAAAATCTTTTTATTATCTTTTGTATGATGAGTAGATTACAGAGACCAAGTAGCGTTCTTGCAACGTTGCTCTTCCTGTCCGTGGTGCTGCTGAGTCATCAGCGTACGTGTCTGAATTTCTGTCACCTAGATGTGGCATGATCCTGTTTTTCTGATATATAGAATAAAGATATAATATTTCAATGTATCGTTTGAGTGCAGATTTCTGTGTGTGCTTGAACTTCGACGTGTCCGAGGATAGCACTGGAGGTGCGCAGGGGTTTCAACTCGTGGTTGTTGTTTTTGATGATTTTCTTTTTTTTTTTGGTTCTTCTTGGTAGCTACCACTATAGTGGATGTTTGATGTATACTACTTGCTTGAAAGTATTACTAGTATACTTGGATGTATTTGATTCTATATGTCGTATTCTAACTGTCATCATTGTTGAACTGTGCGCAGACTTTGAGTTCTCAACAGGACCTGCTGATTCTGTTCTTGCGACAAGGCGTTTGAATCAATATGAGCCGTCACCTGTGCCTGTGCCCTCGCCTGATCCACCACCACCTGATGTACCAGACGACATCGTTGATGCTATTGAGCAGATTATATCTGGAGACGCAGATCCTCCTCCAGGACTAGTGGTGGAGGCTACGCCAACAGGAATTTCAGTGACGGTTCCAGAGGGAAGTCCTCCGCCAACCGAAGAGCAAACCGCGGAGATTGCAGTGGCAGCTGCCAAGTCCATTACCCTTCCAGGTGGTGGAACGCCAGCCACACAGACAAAGTACAACCCTGATGGCTCCATCACTATTGTTGTGTATCTGAACCAGACGACAAGACAGACTATCCAGAGATGGTATCTTGGTCGTGTTGCTGCCGCCAGGAACAACCAGACAGTCCAGAGGGGCAGATCTCTCCTCCAGACACAGACAGGCACGAAGGTGACCTATATTGTTGTGGGTACAAACAAGGCAGAAGTTGCAAGTTACCAAAAGCAGCTGGATGCTACCCTCTCTAATCCTGAAAAGATGAGTGAGATATCCAACTCTGTCATTGAGGGATCAAGTTCTGCAGCTGTCGTGGAGCCCACAGTACCCATTATCTCGTGTTCCTATGTGGGACATTTCACCATCTCACCCTTGTATGCCCCTTGCAACAGGCATTTCTTGGCATATGTGTATCCAAACTGCCAGAACACAGATGTGAACTTGAGAACCAAGAGGCAGCTAGGAGGGAAGAGGAGTCGAGCATACTGGCAAATGCTTGGATCTTACAAGGCTCCAAACAACACTATTTCTACCACGATCGAAGCCATTGAGAGGCGCAAGTGTCCTACCAAGTATTTTGAAGCATCCAGTTTGGACATGGGGTCAACTCCTTCTGATTGGATCATCACCCCTGCTCAGAAAAAAGACGACTGCACGGTTGTCAATATATACTCAGTGAGCAAACAAGCGTATTTGAATGCACCAAGAAGTTGTAGCAGCCTGGGGTATGTCAGTGGTGATGGTGGCCGCTCCAGGTTCCGCGTTTTACGTCTATGATCTGGATGGACACTTGAGTTTGGCTGATAACAAACTTCGTCACTGAAAGATTGTGTCGTGATTTGTACATACTCCCTTTCAAGATGGTACCGTTTATAAGTATCATTGTTACTATTACTAGTCTGAATCGTGAGAAGACAGTGTAAATATTCCATCCTATAACAGTACCTTGTTGACATCAAAGATGACATGGATTCTAATACAATCATCAATCTTTCTTGTTCATAAACACTATCAAGGTATATCACATGTGGCACAATGCTAGTTAGATACATTCGATATAATGCATAGGATGTTTCATTCCTTATCCATGAACATGACATACATACATCTACGACAGTAGTATATTATACACACAAGCAATCTGATCACGTAGAACGTAATTCAATCAACTTAGTACAATGTCAACAATGAACTACAGTAGTTCTGATGGGGAAGATGAGGTCAGGAAACCTGTGGTAGTGAAAAGTAAGACATCTGACCATGGGAACGCCGTCAACAAGTCTGGTGGAGGTATCGGTCCTATGGTACTTGGAGCTGGAATTGTTGGTGTTGTTGGTATCGTTGTTGGTGTTGGTGCTCGATTCCTGTTGAAATCGAGGAAGAATGCATCTTCTGGGAAGATAACATCACATGCCGGGAAAGGTGCTCGAATGGTTCCTGGTCCTCGTAAAGTTCCTCCACGGCGTCCTCGGAGTGTTGCATCTTCTGTCGATGGATCTCAATCTAAAAGGTACGGTATGGATGACGACGCGTTGGGACATTTCTATCCTGGTGTTGAATTGACTGGATACGATTTTCATGAAATCATGGACACGGTCCTGCATTCCTCTCTTGCTTCTCTCATGATTGCTATTGAAATCTTGATCATCATATCTAACAACAGTACGAGTTCTATTGTGTAGTCCTTTGCACACTGAAGACAAGCAGGAGAAGAAGTCTGGTGTTCCAGCGTTGCCTCCTCGTCGGAAAAAGCGTGTTGCTCCCTCTGCAAAAAAGGAAGAGGATGTTTCTGTGAACAAGATGGAGAGAGAGATGGAGGAGAAAAAGGCGCAGCTTAGACAGGCTGCTGAGGATGCTCTGGCTGCGACAGCTGCTGCAGCAGCTGTGGGGGATGCCGAGGAGACGATTATCAATGTGGAAAAAGTGAGTGATCTTGTTGATGAGCAGATACAGATGTCAAACAATGAAGCTATTGAGGCAGTCGTGGAGATTGCTGAAGCAGAGGCTGTTGCTGATGAAGCTTTTGAAGATGCTATGCACGTGATTGAAGAAAGTAAAAAGGTTGCAGAGACGGAGGAACCTGTTGAATCTCCTCAAAAGAAGACGAAAATGGAAGAGGAGAAAGATCTAGTGCAACAAAAGGACCAGGATGGGGATCTGGATGTGTTGAGTACCACATTTACCCTGGAGGATTTGAGGGGCAAGGCTCTGAGTGGCACAGCAACTACTGAGGACAAGTCGGGTCCTCTGGCTCCAGATGAAGAGGAGTCTCAGTATGAGCAACTGGATGACATTCCTCATCCAACATTGTCATTTGCCGAGGCTCCTGGACAAGATGATGATTTGTCTCCTCTAGAGACAAGGATCAGGGATATGTGCCTTCATGCACATAAATTGATCAAAGATAACAATAAGATTAAGCAAGGATTAAAAGAGCAACAGGCAGCAATGGATCTGTGTCTTGGAGATGAAGGATATGGTAAAGTCAGGCCAACACTTGTTGCTGCATGTGCATTCTCATTATCTGACATGCTGATTGCTGAAAAGCAAATCAATGAAACAAAGGTTGCACTTGCTGTGGCATTGGCGGCTATACGTCAGGCTGATAGCAAGGGAGGGCCAGTGAGAGCCTATATGAATTATGCATATGTTCTTCGTAGTATTGCAAAGCACAAATCTGCAAGAGATACATACAGGGCTGCATATGATCAGGCAAAATCTGATTTTGGTATCGCAGCACAGCATTCTGAACAAGTTAAATATGAATACACAGCATACCTTGCAAAGATTGGAAGAACAAGAGAGTGTGTTGATTTCTTGGTCAGTTCGGCAGAAGAGTTAAAGGTTGAAGCAGAAAGGTTGGACTCACTTGGCAAGGAGGAGCAGTCTGAGGAAAAAGTTGAAAAGAAAATAACTGAGCAGCTCCCTGACATAACAACAGAAACGCCAAATGAATCTAGTGATGACGCTGAAGCTACGAAGAAATTGACTCCCGGGCAACTTGCCAGGCACTTTGCCATGAGGAATCTGCTCAATGCAGCTGGGGTTTTGGATACAAGAGGAGAGCATAACGAGGCACAGGAACGACTTGCCGACGCCCTGGAGCTTGCCATCAATGTCCACGGAGAGAATAGTGTACAGCATATGAATGCCTTGTATGCAGTCGGAGTCCACTGCAGGGCACGGGGTGCTGTTGCTGAGGCTATTCAGGCACATGAAGCTGTCCTCAATATAATGGACCAAACCATATCTGTATATGAGCCAGATTTGCTGCAAAATCGTATTGCAATTTTGAGGGATACGGCCATCCTATATGACCAGCAAGGACACCCAGAAATAGCCATTGACTATGCCGAAGGGGCAGCAGTGAATGCACAGACACTGGCAAAGATTATGGCACAGAGTGGTGTTCCGGTTGCCACCCGGGCAAACATGATGGAACCATTTTGGAACCTCTTGGCAGATCTCAAGATCAAAGTAGGTGATACAGAAGGAGCAGCTACTGCTCGTAGAGAAGCTCTGAAAGGAAAACTAAATCTCGGAATGGCTGCAAGAGGTGGTAGAAGTGGTGCAACTGGAAGGTCAACTCACAAGAGGACAGGAGCATCCACTAGAGCCGGGGGAAGACGTATCTAATACCACAGATCAATTTGTTCAAATACAATATTGAAACATTCTTGTAAAATACATTATTATGGCGGAATCGTGGGATCCAAACACACGGTCTGCAGTTCAAAAGATCCCATTGCTCTCGACACCTTCTGGACCTAGAGACGTGGATGGATGGCAGAAGCGATTGAAAGAGGTATGTTACTTTCAATGTAGAAATTTTATGACGTATCTGATTGTGGGCGTAAAAATGGACTCGTGTTTCTAGGAGTTGCACGCATTGATCAAATATATTGAAATTGGGAAATCTTCTGACTCTGACTGGTTTACCATTAAACCGAATAACAAGGACGGAACTCACTGGAAAGGAACATGTTGGTACGTCCACGAACTTATCAAATACCAATTCAACTTCCAGTTCGATATTCCAGCAACCTATCCAGTGACTGCTCCCGAGATAGAGATACCAGAGTTGGAAGGTAAGACTGCAAAAATGTATAGAGGAGGAAAAATATGCCTCACAGTCCATTTCAAGCCTCTGTGGGCTAAGAACAGTCCTCATTTTGGAATAGCGCAGGCTCTGTGTCTGGGCCTGGCACCATGGCTGGCAGCAGAAGTTCCTTACCTGGTGGAAAGTGGTGTTGTGACGACCAGCTCCTAGTAGCCAACAACTAATTTTCATATGAATGATAGGAGTTGTATGATTGGCTTTTTAGTATTGCTACAGTGTATACACATGATGGTTTCTTTTATTAAAGATGTTACACATATTCAATCTTTTAAAAGGGAAATGAACACAGCACTCTAGAAATCAATTGTTATCTGCTTCAGGAGGATGTCGAGCTACTCCAGGATGGACCCATCCTGAAAGACTCCCCACGCTAGCCGCATTTTGTGCTGATTGCAAATTGGGATCTATATTTAATCCTCCATCTTCTTTTGGAAGAAATAAAGAATCTCCACGCCTGTCATTAGGCACCTTTTCTGGTTTCGTGTCAGAGTGTGATGGATTTGCCTCTGGCTCAAAGTCTTCTTCCATCATCTCTATGATAGACTTTTCATTCAATTGATCTTTGTCTATGATATCATAATCTCTATCCCCACTGTCATTGGACGGAGCAAAAAATGGCGCTGAATTTGAATTTTGTACTTGCTGCAAAGTTGGCATAGGCATAGTTTGCTCCTGGGAGTGCAAGGCAGTTTGTCGATTCTTATCCACACTATTCCTTATGACATTTGCGTATTGATCTCGGTTGACGCCATCACTTATTTCAACCTGCTTTCCACTTTCTCCCGTCCCTGCCTGTGCAGCCATGTTCGCAGCCCAGTGAGACTGCAGGGTCAACAATTGGGATGCCATGGAGTGAGACAGCATGTTCATTGGATTTTCTTCAACTGGCCCTCCTAGTCTATCACTACCAGCACTATTATTCGAATTCTTTGGATGGACATTAAGTCCAATAGCCTGAGGACTTGGAACAGTTTTTGCTAGATTAGGATAATCTCTTTTCAGCTCTGCTGAGAGTGCCTCATATCTTGCCATTAGGACATTTCTTTGTTGGCTGTATGCTGTGTTGGCGTGATCTATTGCTGACTGAGCTTTAGCACGCACACGCTCCATGAACCTTTGATATTCATCCTGAATATTCTTGACCCGAATATTTTGAACCCTATCCAATAAACCTACCTGCTCATATGTGTTTCGAAGATTCTCTGACAAATCTTGCAGCTGTTTGGCATTCATCGAACCTGCTGAAGTCAAATCAATATCAGGTGTCTGGAGAGCACCGGCAGCAAGAGCAGCAGGTTTCAAATCAGCCTGAAGTATAGCACTCAACTTGGCTGCGAATCCATCCAAGTCTGACATTGCAGCCATTAGACCACCAGTGGGGTGAGAGTAATCTTTTGAGATTTGATCAATGTCTTCATCATCCAATATACCTTCTTCTTGCAGAGCTTGCATTCTCATATAAGTCTCTCTATAGTTATTTACTGATGCAATAATGTACTCAAACACCTGCTCCAATGATGTTACATCCTGCCCATACCTTTTTGCCAAAGTAGGAAGACCATGCTGCTCACCCATTGGGTGTTGTCCAAGATATGTCGCAACAGCAATCACTGCTACCAAAGTGTAGTCTTGGAAGTCAGATGGAGCCTCTCCAATTGGGCGCATAACAAGAAGGATTTGAGCGCACTGGTGGGATAGGTCAATGATTTCCCTGGGCAGCCCAAGTTCTGCCCCCATGAGATCCAGTCTATCAAATGCATTTCTTGCAATAAGCGCTTCAGCTGTTGATGGATCAGCGATTGCATTCATGACAGACGTTTGTCTAGACCACTCTCCTATGTATTCTACTGCCTCGGAGGTGAGATCTGGATGCTGCCCTTCTCCATGCTTTCGTCTCTTCTTGATATACCATGGGTCATCGTCCTCTTCCTCCCCTCGTTTCTTTGAAATTCTTCCACGCCCTCTGCCACGTCCCCGACCAGGCCTTTTATAGTTTTCATCCTCTTCACATAATCTCTTCATTCCATTTTGATCCTCCTCGTCATCTTCTACCTCTTCATCAACACTAGCAGGATTGGACAGACCTTTCTCTTTTTGATACTTTTCCCATGCTGCTGATAATATCTCAGCCCAGAAGTTTGCAGCTACAAGCGCTGCTTCTGCTCTGGAATGGGAATCAGGATCATTCCCATCTCCTCCAGACAAGTCCTCCTCCCCCCCTTCAATGTAATGAAATTGATGAGAGTGCATGTCTGGCTTCCAAGGACTCAAATCGACAATTGAAGCACCTGATAAGTTAGAATCAATCCTACAGCGGCCTATTTTAGTATTGCGGAGATATTTTTCGTAGATAGACGAAGGATTTGCTGTTGTAAGAATTTCTATATTGTCCCCTTGAAAAAAATCATTGTGGATCTCTCTCACCTGGATTTCATGCTCTTGTTTAACCATATCCTTTCTGTGTGGATTCTTCATCGATCCATTATTAAATATTTGATCTATTCCCAGTCTGAGGATTTCATCCAGCACTTTAGATCCCTGTGAATAAGCTCTACCATGACTCTGCCTCAGTGCCACTTCCATTCCTTTTGTCTTTTCTGCCAGGTTGATGAGGTTCTCTTCGATTGTCTCAATGCAGAAAAGACGATAAATACGTAGATTTTCAGCGTTTCCAAGTTTTCTAGCACGACATAACGCAACAATATCGGATGTCACACTCCAATCAGAATCGAAAAAGATAACTGTGTCAAGTTGATCTAGATTCAAACCCAAACCACAAGCTGATGGATGCATCAGAATACAAAATACTTGCGATCCATCGGTATTGAATGACTTCACTGCCTTTAGACACTCAAGAGGTGGCGTTCCAGCGCGGATCACGACGGAGGTGCCCTGGCCAAACCTTGCATCCAAACACTGGCTCAGAAGTTGAAGAACAGGGGAGGAATGAGCAAACACAGCTATCCTCCTTCCAATTGATTTTTCTGCCTGGAGCAACTGATCAAAAGCCTGAAGCTTTTCACTTTGAGCCATACATTGCAAAAGATCTTCCGCGTTACGAACTAATATATGAGAGGGATTGTTCTCTAAATTGGCCAATTCAGGGTGTGCACAGACATTTCTGAGGTCAGATACAACACTCTGTAGTTGAATGGCTCTATATCCTGAAAATCTACTAGCCTTTGGATCTACCAATAGTTCGTAAGACTTTGTTAGTGCCATTTTATATGCTTCAAGCTGGCCCTCCCTCAATCTGAAAGACAGTTGGATTTCATGCGTTGGAGCTGCCACCTTTCCTATGACTGATCTGGATCTTTGCAGGGTACTAGGCTGTAATTGAGATTGAATTGCTGATATCTGAGCAGCAGAATCTTGCTCATTCGTCGCAACACCTGGGATGTCTTCTAGGGATTCATATTCTGGCCTGATGAAAGTAAGCTGGGATGCAAGTTCCTGAATATTGTTTGTGAAATATGGCCATGATAGCAATACCCTATGATTTGCTTTGAGTGCACCAAGGGAATGGTGAGCTTTCAAAGATGCACTTTGAATCCGATGCCTTTCATCAAGAATCACTACTTCCCACTCAATCATAGACAATTCATGAGCATCTGATGCAAAAGCTTCGTGGCTTGTCAGGACAATGTCTGCCTTGGGTACCCTTGAGTGAATAATAGGTGCTTGGATGCTTCGGCCATCCATTGCTGAAGGATTTAACCAAATCTCACTTTCTAATAGAGTGCTTCGAGCTATAGCAGATCCTGAGTAGGTGACAGAATTTAGTTCACGAAGCCATTGGCTAATTTCTCCCTCCCAAAATCCAAGAGAGGACGATGGAGCAATGATTAAGATAGGACCTCGACAAGAGAATTCGCATCGCAGAGAATTTAGAAATCCAAGCACAGTTGCTGTTTTTCCCAGGCCTTGATCGTCAGATAATATACAATGCTTTCTCTGGGCCCAATTTCGGCGAAGCCAGTTGATTCCGTCAATTTGATGCTGCATTAGTGTCTGGCTTAAGTATGCTGGAGATTCTACTATATCAACTGGGCTTTTCTGAAATTGAATACGTTTTGCTTCAACCTCAGCCCAAGCTTCTGTCGAAGACCGCCTCAGAGCCATGGATTGACGCTCCCAGAGATTCCTTGTCAGAGCAACACATGCAGGGCTTGACATGAATCGTTCAGTTTCAGATTCCCAAGTTGCATTTTCTATTCCTAGATTTTGCCACTTGACCAAAATCTCCCATCCTGGGCCATGTGGGGCAGGTCGCCTCGATATAAACCTCTCTGGAATACTCCAAGACTCGGCAGTGAGGTCGAGTGGAGTCGATCCAGCCAAATCACATTTGTATCTTTTCTTAAAGTTTAGAACTTTTCGTTTAGCTATCTGCATTAAGGTAGACTCTGCTACCCATTCATTATGAATATGACTCCTTCCAATATATTTGACGAGGAATTCCAAGCCCTTCTCATTATCATCTGCTGCAGCAAGCAGAGCATCAACCGCAGACTCCATCTCAATATCTTCCTCTGAACGTTTACCTTCTCTTCCATCAGCAGATTGACGCGTGATCCTTCTCCACCCAAGGATGCACTCGACTACAATTTTGGGAGCACTATGCCCAAAGTCGGGCTGAACTGCCCCATACGCTGGTTCATAGTCATCGTCGGACAATTCATCATCCTCATACTTTGCCCACCTTCCTCTACCCCTACCTCTCCTAGATGAACGCCCTTTCCTCCCTCTCCCTCCTCTATTTCCTCTACGACCTCGCAATGATATGTTGATTTGAGATGACTGAGGGCCCCAGCCACCATCAGAGTCACTATCATAATTCTCCCTATCTGGATCCTCTTTTATGAGCTCTGCAGCCCTGTTTGCTGCTTTGATACATTCTACCAAGAGATCATCTGCTGGAGGAATATCAGGAGATCCACTTTTATCGCCCAATGTAAAGGGTTTTAGCGCATTTACAGCCAGCCAGGCATACTCTGCTTCCTCATCTCCAGAAATGTATTCAGATAAAAGAGGCTTCGAGGCATCAATAGTTGCATCATGTTTTATTGGAGAATTTGTATTTTCTCCTGGAATTCCTTTGGGTGTGAAAAACACAACAGGTATCTGATATCTAGCCGCGTTCTGCACACCAGGGGGTGGTCCAACTTCTCTAGGTACAGCTCTTCGTCGAACTACCTTTCCTGGCCACCAGTCATGTCCCTCTACTTTGGCCCAGACAAGTTGTCCGGGCGAATATCTTTTAGTTGTCATCCTTCTCCCTTCTCCTTGATCTCCATCAGTTCCTACAATTCCTAGAAGGGCCTCTGCAGCTTCTTGAGAGTAATTTGATTGCCCTTTTAGTCCCCTTGTACGGCCAGAATCCTCCCGTTTGCTGTTCCTCTTTCCACCAGCACCTCGCCCTCTTCCACCTCTTCCACGACTGGGCTTTCTACTTCCACGCCGATTACCATCGTCAAGATCGTAATCATATAAAGTGTCGTATTGCAGCTGGTTGGAAGTAATCTGTGCCTGAGGATACACTAGCTCCTGCTCACCCTGAAGAGCAAGGATCTCATCAATTTTCTCATCACTAAGCTCTTGGCCCACTTCACATGCATTATATGCTCCATCCCATATATTATCTTCACATGTCCAGCTATCAGGAATTTGTTCCTCGTCTATGGAATACGGCACTTTCCTCCACTTTTCACACTTGCAGCACTGGATCCACTTTTGAAGTTCCCTCCCCAAAATATCTCTTGGTGCAGGGCTTTCATTCCTCATACCATGTGTTTCCACAATTTCTCCCCCACTACAAAATCATAAGATATCATATTCAGAATCTATCAAGGTATCGGAGAAAATGCAAGGCGCAGAAGACAAAAGAACGTACGAGGCAGCCTGGGCCAGCTCTCCCAGAGCCATCAGTGCATCTATTTCAGCATTCGATTCCCCACCAGACATTTTGCTAGATATTTTACTTACTTAACAAGGCCACTACGGATCGCTTGCCTCAAAAGAGCTGAAATTCATGCACAAGCCTCCTGTAGTTTTGACTCGCCATCCCGATCCCAGGAATCTGCATTCATGTGCCACGTAAAAGATATATCTGCATGTATGTATGATATTTAATGTCATTCATAGCCACTGCATGATACATCCAAGGTAGCTCACGGCCAATTGAGCTTGAGTATCCGACACCGATATCAGATAAAACCTGGCAGGTAAACCCTCATTAATAGAGTGTAAATTGTAGAGATAGATCATATAAAAGGTTCCAATACTCAGAACAACCCCTGGGCGAGATAAGAATACCTTGAGTCGCCTAGTCTCGCACATCTTACCCATTTTCCTTACCAGGGCAGAAGCATGGATTTTCTCTGATCCAAACATATGGAATCAATACAATAGTCAAATAAAATATCCCAGAGAAGAGTGAAACCGATGGAACCGTGTCAGAGAAGGAGAACAAGCGAGGCATTCAATGTAAAGCCAACTTTGAACTATTCTACACGGTATCCGGCCGTAAACATTCCCAGATACATTTTTCGTACCTCTTAATATATTTTAATAGTAATTTACTATTCCTCGTGATGTCAGAAGCAATGATTTTGAATCCTACTGATGGATTCTGCTGTCGAGAGCCTATCAAACCAAAGTGTGGTACAATCCATCTAATTCGAGAAAGTGGAAAGTCAGAATGTCCCAGTGATGTGATGATACTTATCTAAGAGACCCTCGCTTATAAATGATGGTATAGGTGGTCAGGAACCAAACCCGGCCTGTTGTTGCTATCTACCCAGTCAGGAGGTGTTCAAGTTCTCTTGAAGATGTACCATGTTTGAATAGGTTCTGAGCGATTTTCTTCGAGCGTTCTCCAAAACCGGTGACAGAGATACATGCACTGCTTTCATATCCATTTTTTGAATTGACGCAATCATTGTTCAAGTTCTCGAGCTCGAAGATCATATAACTGTTTGATCCAGGTGGGGCCTCAAGAACTGCAGGAACTGTGATGAAGACCTGGGGGTTTCCATTTGAATCAACAATTCTACAACCACCTCCAATATGATCATGCCCAGCCAATATCAACTTGATTACCGAGGAATATTCGGATAGTACCCCAGAGATCTCCTGAAAATTCCAGGCAAGATGGGTTCTCCTTGCAGCCAACGGATTGATTTGGTGGTGGGAACAGATGACAACATGTAAACCATTTTCCTTGGCTTCATCGAGTTGTTCACAAAACCATCGCATTTGTGAGCTTGTTATCCCACCATTCCATGATACCATGTGTGGATCCTTATCTGTCAAGGGATGGTTCTTGAGGTATGTATCAGCTTCTTTTGACTGCTGCGAACCCTGGGAATAGCCACTATGGCCACTCATTTCCGTTGTATCTAAAACTATACACCTCCAGTAGGACGACAATTCTACCGCATAATAGCCTGGTGAGGGAATCTGAAGAGTCTCTAAGACTGCTGCCCTTGGCAGAGTACCAATACAATGGTTGCCAAGCACATGTATTTTGGGGATCAAACATGATTTAAATATTGAGCAGATAGTCTCAAGCTCTTCCTTGGTACGTATAGGACACTCTTGACTCTGTATGATATCTCCCAAGTGGATTATAAAGTCACAATCCCCCATATTTTCAAGTGCATCTTGCAGCTTCTGGGGCACTTGTCGGAACCTTTGAGTTCTGCCCTCCTGGTGCAGATCAGGAATATCTGCGTATTGACAATCGGCAATCACACCTATTTTCATCATATATGATATATATTTGTGACATTTTCTATGATATTGCTAGAGATGAGAAAGATCTTGGGCAAGTGCTCATACGATTTGTTGAGGTAGCCTGCAGAGGCCAACCCGATTGCCAATCAAGTTGATGAGCTTTTCTGAGCCAAGAAGCCTCAGATTGAGGATCAGAAATGAACATTCTCTCCTCTCAAGAGGTGCAAACTTCTGATAATAAATCACTGGAAGGTATGATCAATTCGATAACATCGGGTGGCCTGTATACCTTTGGTTCTTCGAAAATCGCATCAAACAACTGGTCTAGAACTGCAGCTGCTGCATTTGAAGTAGGTAAGAAATGTTTCCAATTACAAGCAACTTCAAACATCAATTTTCAACACATATAGATCCTATTCAACGGTGCTTAGAACAGCAGATTAGCCTCTAAAAGCCCAACCATTCGGATCGAAATGAATATATTGCCCAAGAGATTCCCCTGCTTGTTTCAATTTTGTTGTGACTACAGGATTGGCATCTGACAAACTGAACCATCTTCTTGTCTCTTCATTGAACTTCCAAGATTTGTTTTTCAAGGATCTACTTGCTAAATACTGCTGTATCGAAGCTGGTTGGAAATAAAAAGAATACATCAATGTCTCCATGTCCAATGTATCGTAAAATACGGGGGCATCAAACAGAGGTAATTTTTGAGAAGGGTAGGTAGATGGTGGAGGCATTGGAGATGGTATCGGCCTCGGGGTCAATAAACCCCATCGAGAGTCGCTCAACTGTGGTATGGATCTAGGGGCCGATATTTGTAGCATTTGAAGTGTTTGGGAAGCAGAAATGTCTGGCCTGGCATCCTGAATGTGCATTCTTTCCAGGTGGTCCATCATGATGTTCACCCCATTATCCAGTTTCTCGTCATCAACACTGGAGATAAATTCAGAGCCAGGTACAGCATTATATGCATATGATGGGGCACTCTGATCCTTGATAGGAGCCCCCAGAGCAGGAAAATGGTCAGCAGACTTCGTCCCAGCACTTGCCACTGCTGCGAATGCATGGACAGGCGTATTTGGTGCTGAGAGAGCACTAGAACCCGCCACAGGCGACATCGGATTCGAATCATTTCCCTTCTTTGATGCTGGAGGAGGAGGAGGGGGCGGAGGGGGCGGAACGGCAGGTGGAGAAACAGGAGTTTTAGACGGAGTCATGGTCACAGGTTTGGATTGGACACTGTCATCACTAACTAGCCTCAAATTTCCTTGAGCTGCCAACAACGCCTTTGCAGCCGCGGCAGCAGCCTTTTGTTTCTCTCTTTCTTGCTCCTCTCTTACTTTTTCCCTCTCTCTTTCCTTATCTTTGGCAGACAGCCCTTTCTCTTTGACAAGATGAGACACTGTTGTGTCTTGATGAGAGTCCAACATATCCACCAGATCAGCATAAATATCATCAGGATTTATGAATTCATCCGGGCTTTCCATGCACCTCTCTATGTAATCATCGACCAGGTCACGTATATCTTCAACATTTTCTGAATCAATGACTTCGTTATCCAACAATCTCAGCATTTTCTCTAGACGACCAACATGTAACTGATGCCGTGCTACAGTGTCTTCCAGCAAAGACAAGCGGGGCGATACCTTACTTTTCTTCCTATTTTTTCCACTTATTTCCTCGATCTCAGCCTCAAACTCTTCAACTTGGCTCGACAAAGTTTCCACTGTGCTATTCAACCAGTCCCTCTCCTCTTGCTTTGCCCTCTGACGAGGATCCAGCTTTGCCGCTGCCGCCTGCAATCCTTCTTTGCTGTATGCTTTCGTTTTCGCCTCCTTTTCAAACGCTTTAAAACCTTCCATGCGCTTCTCAATATCACGCCTTGCTTCAATGAGTTCCGACGTATCTTTAACATCACTATTTCCAATCCAGGATTTGATTTGTTCTCTATATTTCTGAAGTTTCTTTAACTCCGTCTTCAAATTAGATTCATATTTATCCCTAGTATTCTGGTGTTCAGTAGTTGTCATCTGTTCAAAGGTTGAGTCAAATTCTTCTAAACCTTCGACAACTTTCTTCAGAACTTTGTCAATGTCTTGCTGTAGTTTGCGTAGAGTAGCCATCTTGACAACAGACTCGTATCATACAAACTGATAATTTTGAATTCAAAGTTATCCAAACTACTTTTCAGGAGCCAATGATCATGATTTTGATCAAACTTCATTTTGGAATAGATGACATTTTTATGTTTCAAATTGCTGAAACCATACTCATATTCAACGATTTTTTATGCTCATGAATCAACATGCCCTTCATGTCCGTGAAGAAACTAGTAAATATCATACTTATTATATTATTAGAAATCATTACAGACGAGGAAAAGGTATGATAGTCTTTCAAAAATCTCAGTTGCCGAGATTCCTTGAATTGGTGATTTACGTTGGTAGGATTGCATAAAAATCGTTGTATTCGCAGAAGAATAGAATGAAATATTGATCATATAGTACTAAATATTCACCTATCGTTTGGTATTTGAACGTACCTTTAGTTATCGTTGATTTTGTCTCAACGTAACCAACCACCTCTCAACCAACAACAACCTGTCTTGGAATTTGGTCGCAGGAGCATAAAAAGTATGAGTGGTCCGACGACTTACCACCACTCTAATAGTTCTCTAGGTAAAGTCTTTATAAAGACTGATGTAGCAAGGACGGGCCTAAATACAGGAGATGTAGTTGCCCTGAGAGTTAAGGGAGCTTTTTTAGGAGTTGTGCCAATTGAGTACCAAGAAAGCCCTGTTCTTTACGCGCTTGCCCCATTACATGACGCTACAATCGATGAAAATTCTGTTCATTTAGAAGTTGTGAGACATGGGGAATGGATAGGCTTCAAAAGCTCGGTGGCAAATCACTCCATGCTACAAGCAAAGAAGAAGGGTGTACAAAGGCTTGTCTTTTACAGTACCAGATTTGGAATCTACGAACAGTGGACTAGCTTGGATATTTGTGCACTAGATGCTATACATTGGAGATCTACCGTCATGAATCTTCAGAATAGAAAGGTTCATACATGCGAGATGAGGGTGGAGGTGCACAGGGTTGGTTTTATGAGAGAGTCAGGAAATGAAGGAAATGTTACCCCTCTTTCGCATTCTTTACACGATGTAGAATCAATGAAATCGATATCTGGAATAATGGTACAAGAATGGATCAAATTTGTGGAAAAAGAGAAGGAGAGGCGATCTCTATTAGAGGCAAGGGTGGATCAAGCGATTGAGAATGTGGATGGGCTGAGACATTGGGCCTTGGAGCAAGTGCAATATGCACGAAGAGACGTACAAGAAGAAATAGAGCTCCTGATACATGCTCTACAAGATAGAAATGCTGCATTGGCTGAAGTCAGCGCCCGTTTGACGATGAGGATACAATGGGGAGCTGCTTTGTTACAAGCCAAGAAAGCTACTATCCTCGGCAGGAAGGTATTGCTCGCCTGGAAATCTAAAGCTGCGCGCTCAAAGTATTGCGATGCCGCGGTTCTAAAAATACAGAGAAGAAGGCACGTTAGATCCGCATTGATAGTGCTCGATGAATGGTTAGCTTCTGTCGACAAGAGTAAAGATTTACAAAGAAGGCTACGCCAAGGGGTTCGCAAGATGTCCTCCATGAAGATGAACTGTGCGTTTTCGAAATGGCGAGTGTATTCTCATACATCCCATGAGCAAGCAAGGATCGAGGCTGGTATTCACCACGATGCATTACTGATTGCACAATCCCAAATGGCCAAAAAAGTATTTACTGGGTGGAGATGGCGAACTAATCGATCCAAGGAAGCTTGTAGGTTGTTGTCATTCTTTGAGATCAGACAAAACGAAAGTCTGCTCTCCAGACTCTTCGGCGCTTGGAAAAATTATACGGTTGAAACAATACTGGCGATGAAAGCATTGCATTGTCGCACTGCTCTCAGGCAAAAAATGCGGTTGTTGTCTGTTTCCTTGCATGTCTGGAGACTCTCTGTGGATGATGGGCTTGGAGAGAGGATCGAGATTGAAAAGTTGATTTCAATGCATGTAAAAAAGAAGAAGCAACGAAGCTTTGAATTGTGGAGATATGCACTTGCAAATCAAAAGCGCAGCAAGGAGATTGCAGACTCAATGGAATCGTGTCAATTTAGAGATACAAAGGCACAATGTGTCTTACACTGGAGGCAGCACACAATGCAAGTTGCCAAACAAAGGGCTAATCTCATGAATTTTGTGCTCTCTATCTCTCAAAAGACCTCGATGATGACATTCCGCTTCTGGAAGGAATATGCATCTCGCAAAAATCTAACAAGGTTGCACATATCAAAGGCCAAAAGCAGGAAGAACTCCCTTTCTCTGTTAGATTGTTTGTCATGGTGGAGGGCTCTCTCACAAGAAGAGAAGATGCATCGCAAGTTTGTCAATATTTGCTCACAAAGGAGAGAAATGAAGATAGCAAAAGCAACATTCACTGACTGGAGAGAAAAATGCCAAAAGTCAACAAGGACTTATGCAAATCTGGTAAATTTTACCAATGCATGGTCATTAAAACGAATGAAGATGTCATTTGTTATTCTCCGTCGACATGCATCAGAGAGTATGCTTGAACAATCGCTGCATAAAAAAGCAGTTGTTTGGCATCGTAAAAATCTATGCACTAGAGTCATTAGAGCATTACATGTTGGTGCTCAAAGCCACCACCAGTTTTTGAACAGTCTTGAGAAAATTCGCGCAGAGCAGAACTTGGGATTGAAAAGATCGATATGGAATGCGTGGACATTTCAGACAGATGAGACGGTTGGTAGAAAAGCACTTTCTTACAATTTTGGAATTAGGAAGCAATGGCATTCAAAGAACCAATGTTTCATTGCATGGAGGGATTTTGTTGCCAATGAGAAGTTTTGGGACAGATCAGCACATGCTAGGAAGAGAAAAATTGATTTGAAGCGAAAGAAATGGATTTTTCAGACTTGGCGTGAAACAACGGCTAGCAGTACTATGGATAACGCGCTGAATCGAAAGGCTTGCATGTGGCATGCTAGGAAAGCAACCCTTAAAGCAGTCAGTGCATGGAGTCAACAGAAAAATCTCGTCTCCGATGTTACATTGGCATGTGGTATGAAGTGTATAGAAAAGGACCGATATCTCTTGTCCAATGCACTGATGTCTTGGAAGCAGACTTGGCTTTACAATAATCATCTTCGCTTATCCGGCCAAAAAGTAATGTTTCTATATGCAACCAGATTACAAACTCTGTCCCTGCATGCTTGGAGGAGCAAGGCTGAGACATCAAGATTCTATGAAACTCAAATGTCGAGAGCATTAATCAAAATTTCGCAGGTAAGACTGAAAACTGCTTTCCAGCATTGGCGCCAGGTTGCGGAAGATGAATCTGGAAAGACTGCCTACTGTGCCCATCTTGAAAATCTAGAGGCTCGCAAGAAGGACAGAAGTATTTTGGGGAAACACTTTGCTGGGTGGGAATCGTGCTGTATTCAGATTAAACTGCATCTGAATAATATTTTTGACAGGCAGAGAAGTCGTCTGAAAGTTTTGAAATATATGTACTTTCGCAGCTGGAGATTCAATGCTGAAAGGCTAGCATTGCAAAGAACCCAAACGCTCATGGTCTTGGCAAGGAAACAGAGTATACATAAGGCTTTAGAATCATTTGTATTGTGGCGCCATGAAACTATAAAGCAGTCTAGAAATGCGATCATCACTCTTCATTCCGTGGAGAGAATGTGTCTTAAGCTGACAAAGCAGTCCTGGATTGCCTGGAGAATGTTTGCTTCTGAGAGTAAGGATCACAAAACCACAATGGTTCGCCTTTTGAACAGTTTCTTCCACAAAAGGATGAGATGCGTCTTGACTTCGTGGAGACTACATGCCGCAGAAGAATCTAGGAGACGAAAAGATCTCGAAAGATGTATCCTGCAGAAGAAGGTTGCTTTGGAATTGTTCAGACAGTCCTACTGGGACACAGTGGATGATCAGATGCATGAAACCTTGGAAGCCATGTTTGCCGATGCTGATGATCCAAAGCCTGTTCAAACCGAGCAAAGTGAAATTAAAGAATTATCTTCCAAAACTCTGTCTCATGCTTCATGGCAGGAAGAAGAGTCCCCCTCCAGCTATTGTGGAAGTCTTAGGGAAATTTCCACTTCATTTGAAATTAAAGGCAAAGCCCTAAAAGCAGCGGTATCTCAGGTATTAAAGCAAAACAATCAATACGCTGCACATGCTCTAACACCACCAAAGCATGAAATCAGCGTGCTGGAGCCACTTCAGTATTTCTTCCACAAGAACAGTATCCATGGGAGTGTATCCGGAGCAGAATCATTATGCGGATCCGATTTCGCAGCATCAGATGAGCAAGAAACATTAAAACATGAAACAGAAATCCTTGATATTGGCGATTTCTCGCCTCTATCTATGGAAAATGATGATCTTAGGGTATATTCAAACTCTCCATCAATAAGTAAACATTGCATGCTTCAAAAGCCACTGAGTTTGCAAAGTAAGCCAGATGGAAGGTGGGACAGTCCCCCTCGAAGTCCTTTGATATTGGCACGTGATAGGAGCACGTAACAAGTGGGATGAGCCTCGAAATACGTTCATAGTTGCGCTTTACAATGTGAGTATGGAAATGAATTGGTCAAGTGTCAAGGTTATTCTTTCGAGCTGGAGCTATTTTCTTACGGGCTTTCTTGGGATATGCAACTCTACCCTCTTTCACGAGATCTGCAATGATTTGTTCTATACGTTTTTGATTTTCATGCCTTGAATCAAATCTATCTGAAATCAAGGTAACTTTTCCTGTTGATTGATTGTATCTAGAATCACATATCTGTGCAATATGTGTAATCGCATCATCTGATAATTCATAGTGTTTTTGAAATATACTGATATCAAATTCACATGATACTTTATCATTCACAGGATGCCCATCACCCGCCGCAAGAGGAACCAGTACGCTTCTAAATGTCCATGTCAAATCCACAGGTTCAACACTGTTGGAAACATCGGTATCTACAATCTCAAATCCCACCCTTCGAGCAATGTCCACAGCAGTCAGTTCGGGATGATCACTCTTCATCTGGACCATTGCATCAAATTCCGGGCACTTGGGATCCAGGATCTCTGGCATGGCCCCATCCAGGTTGTACATGGCTTTCTCAGGGGGAAGAGACATACCTTGTTGCAGCTCCTTTACATACTGAGCCACAAGATCAGGCCTACTATAGCTACCAGCTTCTTTTCTGGTCAATCTTGGCAGCCGTATTTTCTCCGGATCAGGGCTCAGGTATGCAGCCTGCTTTTCCGTGAAACCCATGGCCACGAACTCCAAAGCTTTCCTTTTCACCTCATTGATGGAATCCTCCTCATCTATGACATCTGAAACTAACTTATTTGTATCATCAATATCATCAGGTGGGTTATCATTGGAGTCAATCGAAAAGAGACGTTTCATGGATGGAACCGTGCCACCATGACTCAAAATCAGACGTCTCCTCCCTATGATCTCTCGCAGAGCCATTCTGTCGATATATAGATAAATTGTCAATAATTCTATGATATTCCTAGAGATGATGCTGTAAATGTGAAAATCTAGAAACTGAGTCTGTCAGTCACTGACTGAGTAAGAAAGTTTCTGTTGTCATCTGAAATGCTAGTATTTCAGAGAGAATGGCATCTCCAGGGGTATTCCTCAGACATGAGGAATGATGAATGAACTATACCTTGATTCATAACCAGTAAATGTTTACATTCAGAGAAGACACCCAATATGAAGTATGATACCATGGCCACTAGTGGCCAGTACTGGAGTCCTGTAAAGGAATTACCTTTCGGAAGATCTTTATGAATTACCGTTACATGCTAGACATACTCTGTAATCCCATTTAAAAAACTTCTGATAGGTATCTCGTCATTAATTTTCCTTTGAAATAGACAATGCGCTATGAAAATAGGTCCATTCTACCTCAGAGAGCCTAGTAAAGAGGAACAGGGGGTTGTGCTCGAGCAAGTTCCCAGGTACGTTTCGTGACTGTATATAG
>PJEL010000948.1_pt1 | contig 31697 bp, 28 predicted proteins | sample 1853271 | NCBI WGS metagenome assembly PJEL01 (sample SAMN08108733, study PRJNA415343) | Invertebrate metagenome, whole genome shotgun sequencing project. | host: Globobulimina | place: Sweden: Gullmar Fjord | collected 2015-08 | reverse complement strand
AAGCTTATTTTGATAAATAAGTTGAAATTTTAATACATTTAGATGTTTTACGTAAAAATCCTATATTCAAACTGAACCAAAGCGATTAACTCTTTTCTTAATATATCTCTTTCTTCATTTGATGAGTTTAAAGCTTTACTATAGAGTTTTAATAAATCTTTTTTATTTACAATTATATTATAAAAACTATCTGCTATTTGTGTTTGATGAATAAGCACTGAATTATAATGAATATCTAATTTAACTAAATTATCATCTAAAACTAACTGTATTCTATCTTCAACATTAATTTTATTAATATAAAAAATTGATACATTAGCAATTAATAATAGTACAAATAATAAAATAATAATTCTTAACTTACTCATAATAGACCTTCTAGTCCTAATTTAAAGGAAAACAAATAGTAAAGTTTGCACCAAAGTATTGATTATTTTCAAAACTAAATTCTTCATTTTGAACTTTTATTTGACCACCCATTTTATCAATAATTTGATGTGTCATATAAAGTCCCAATCCTGTACCTTGAGATTGATGTTTTGTTGTGAAATAAGGTTCAAATACTTTATTTATAATATCATCCGAAATTCCATTGCCATTATCTTGAATAGAAATAATTATATTATTTTCATTTTTTATTATAGAAATTCGTATATATCTTTTATCAGTTTTAATATCTGAAGTTTTTAAAATATCTGCAGCATTGTTTATGATATTTAAAAAAACTTGCATCAATTCATTTTCAATACCAGATAGAGAACCATTAGAAGAATAATCTTCTATTACAAAAATATTATTAGATTTTAAATTCGCGTTAATAATGGCTAAGGTTTTTTTCATCGTAGATTTAATATCAAAAGTACTTGTTGTTTTATTTACTTTTAGGAAATTTTGGAAACTCTCAATCGTGGAACTCAAAAATCTTGTATTTTCAACAATATTATCTAACTCAAGAATAGTTTCATCCCTATCTTCCATATCAAACTCATAGTTTAATTTTATTCCACCTGCAGCAATTGAAATAGCAGTCAGAGGTTGTCTCCATTGATGAGCAATGTTACCAATCATTTCACCCATAGAAGCCATCTTTGTTTGTTGTGAGATGATTTTTTCATGTCTTTTCACATCTGTTACATCCATCACTGCAACAATCTTAAGAACCTTATTATCTATTAAAATATTTCTTTCTTTAATCTGCACTTGATATACGGATTCATCTTTACTTAAAAGTGTATCTTCAAAATAATGATCCACCTTATCATCCAATAAAAATTCTTTATGCTCACTCGATACATCAGTAAAAATATCAAAGATATTCTTATCTAAGAGATCTTTTTTTGATTTGTACCCTAATAGATCAACAGCTTCATTATTACAATTGACACATATATTCATTTCAAAAATAAACATTGCACCAATTGACGAATCCAATAATTCTTTAAAACTTTTTAGATTATTTTCTATTTGTTTTTTATGATCTGCAGTAATTTTTTTATTTCGTGATGAGCTAACCAATATGTCAGTTTTTAATAAAAATTCTTCATATAAAAAAGGTTTCAATAAAAAATCTTTTGCTCCATTTTTTAATGTATCTCGTACAAGAGAAGGACTATTATTATTTGACAATGCTAGCACAAAAAACTCATTAAGCAAGTATAAATCACGCAAGCCATCTAAAAGATCTAATGCCTGAATATCTTGAATCTCCATATCCAATATAAGTAATGATATATCATTATTTTTTAATATTTCTAAACCCTCTTTTGCATTATTGGCAAGAAGAACCGTATAATTTCTTTTTACTAATATCTTTTGCAAAGTAGAACATATTTCTTCTGAATGATCTAGTATTAGGATAGTTTCTTTTTTATTTGAATACAGAGAATATATAGTATCTACTATATCATCAACAATATGATCTATTTTTTTATTTGTAAGATGATAATCTAATATGCCTTGAGAAAAGTACTCTTCTCTTTTTTTCCCAATATCTTCACTACTTAAAAGAATAATTTTAGATTTTGTATGACTTGAAATAAAATTAAATATTTTGGTTGAAGTATTATCATCGAAGTCAATATTTAATAAAATCAAATCAATATTATCATGCAGTTTTTCAATACTTTCTAAAATATCATTCTCTTCAACTACTTGAATTACATTAAATTTATATTGTTTTATTTTAGTAGAAATTTCTTTATTAAATTTTTCATTATTATTGATAATTAAAATATTAAAGTTTGTGTTATTAATCATTTAATTATTTTATCTAAATATCTGTTAAACTTTAAAATACCTAATAGAAGCGAAACCTTTTGCCTGTGTTTCTATCACTTGTTGGAGATGATTTGCAGTAATTATTCCACCCAAAGCAAAAATAGCAAAATCATTATTTTGATATTTATTTACGACATCAGTTAAATTTTTTATACCTTTGGGTTCCCCCTTTAATTCTTTAAAAAATATAGGAGAGTATGTTATTGCATTTGCTTTTAATTCTTTTGCTTTTTGTACTTCTTTTTCTGTATGACAACTAATTATCGTAAAAAAAGAATTTTCATTAAATTTTGCAAGTGTTTCAAATTGTAATGAATTTAAGTGTATCCCATCAAAACCCAAACGCTTACATAGTGAAATATCAGAATTTATTAAGACTTTTTTTATATTAAACTCTCTAGATACATCAAGACATACCTTTGCAAGCTCTATTTTATTCGTAGATGTTTTATCTCTAAAACATATAATATCTATATCATTGTGTTGTAAAGTTAAACGAAGAGATTTCTCAAATTCTTTTACATTACTTCCATATTCTATGGGGTCTGTAATAAAATAAGATATAAAAAAAGGAGGCTTATTAAAAGCCTCCTTTTTTGTTTTTTGTTTCATGTATTAATCGAGTGATTTATACCAAATTATTAACTGGTCACTCAGATCATAAACAAAGACATATAGTCTTTGTTAATGATCTTCCTCATGCATCATTACTGATCCTGAGATATATACGTATGTTAACATCATGAAAATGAACGCTTGTAAAATACCAAATGCAAATAGGAAGAAAAATCCTGGAAGTGGTGCAATCCAAGGTACTAACATAAGAAGTACCATTAAGAACATATCATCACCTTTAATAGAACCAAAAAGTCTAAAAGATAAAGAAACAACTCTTGATAAATGTGAAATGATCTCAATAGGGAACATTAAAGGTGCTAAAGCAGGTACTGGACCCATCATGTGACCTAAATATTTACCAGCTCCATTTTCTTTGAATCCTAGGTATACATAGTATGTAAATACGATAACTGCTAGAGATAAAGTAAAGTTAATGTTTCCTGTAATTGATTCAAAACCTGGAATAATACCCATCATATTTGCAACAAATATAACGAAACCTAGTGTTGCAATAAGTGGCATAAAAATCTTTGCATTTTTTTCACCCATTGAATCTGTACCAATTGAAACTACACCTTTAATGTATGCTTCCATGATATTTTGTGTTCCTGTTGGCACTAATGCCATCTTTCTAGTAGCTGCTCTTGCTACTAACATTACGATAACTACTGTTAATGCTAAATGCGATAATATGATCCAATCTTGACCATGACCACCGATTGCACCAAAGAATGTAAATAATCTACCTTCCATTTGTCTTGTCCTTTTGTTTTAACTCGTTTTGAGAATTTATTCAGTTATTATATAGTACTTATTATAAATTTATTATAAAAGCTTTTTTATAAATATTGTATTATAATCCTTTATATAAATATATAGGATATTAATGATTATACAAAATAATGCAATTTTCATTGCGGATGCTCATTACAATAAAAAAAGAACTCAACTAGAGGAACTTTTATTACAAATAAAAAATGATAAAATTCAAACACAACAGATCTTTTTTATGGGTGATATCTTTGATTTTCTTGCAGATGAAATTGAGTATTTTAAATGTATTAACTATAAAATAACATCACTTATAAACGATCTTTCCATTACTCATGAAGTCCTATATTTAGAGGGAAACCATGATTTTAACTTACAAAATATTTTTCCTTCTATAGAAATTATTCCAAGAGAGCAACAACCATTTCAAATTACAATTGATACGAAAGAGATTAGTTTAGCACATGGTGATATTTTCACTCCATCATCATATAATTTATATACAACAATTATAAGAAATCATAATTTTATGAAATTTATAAATTTTATTGATATAAATGATTTTTTATCAAAATATGTAGAAGAAAAACTTATGAATAAAAAGATTTGTCATAAACAAAATAACTTTTTGGGCTTTGTACATAATAGAATTAAAAGTTATAATTCTACATCTGCTACAGATTTAATTATTGAGGGACATTTTCATCAAGGTTATTTAAGTGATAATTATATCAATCTTCCATCTTTAGCATGTGATAATCGTTATACTATTTATCAAAACAATCAATTTAGCTTTAATACACTATAATTATATCTATGGATAATTACGAATACACACAACTATTAAAATCATTAAATCAAAAACTTAATAATATAGAATCTATTTTAAAACCTGATCAAATAGAGACTAGATTAGAAGAGATAACTACGTTAGAACAAGAACCGGAATTTTGGTCAAATCAAGAAAATGCTACTAAAATAGGTCAAGAAAAAAATAGACTTTTAGGTAGAAAAAGCAAGTTTTATAAATCTCATGAAGCATTAGTTGATGCAAATGAACTATATGAAATGGCAGTAGAAGAAAAAGATGAAGAAACGATAGAAACACTTTATAGTGAAGCCTCAGACTTAGAAGACATTATCAAACAAACTGAAGTTGAAGTTATGTTAAGCGGTACTGATGATGGAAGCAATGCAATTGTTTCTATCCATCCAGGAGCTGGTGGAACTGAGTCATGTGACTGGGCAAATATGCTTTATCGTATGTATTTAAGATGGGCAGAGAGAAAAGGTTTCAAAGTAGAAATCTTGGATTACCAATCTGGTGATGAAGTTGGAATTAAAGATGTAAGTATAATTATATCTGGAGTAAATGCTTATGGATATTTAAAAACAGAAAATGGAATTCACAGACTTGTAAGAATTTCACCATTTGATTCAAATGCGAAAAGACATACTTCTTTTGCTTCTGTTATGGTATCTCCTGAAGTTGATGACAATATTGATATTGAGATAGAAGATAAAGATATTAGAGTTGATACATATAGAGCTTCTGGAGCTGGTGGACAGCATGTCAACAAAACAGAATCAGCAATAAGACTTACTCATATAGAAACAAATATAGTTGTTCAATGTCAAAATGACAGATCTCAACACAAAAATAAAGCAAGTGCGATGAAAATGCTGAAATCAAGACTTTATGAGTTAGAGTTAGAAAAAATAGCAGCAGAAAAGCAAGGTATTTCAAAAAGTGAAATTGGATGGGGTCATCAAATTAGATCTTATGTAATGCAACCATACCAACAGATCAAAGATACAAGAAGTAATGTTGGATATAGTAATGTAGAGGGTATTTTAGACGGAGATCTGGATAAAATGATAGAAGATGTATTAATAGCGCAAAGTAAATAAAAGAGAAAATATGAAAAAAATTTTAAGTGTAGATGCAAATTTAATTAACAGTAAAATTATAGAACAAGATATAAAAGCTTATTTTGATTCAATTGGGGAAACATTTGAATTTTTTGTTGCGCAAAATCCTCAAAATACATTAGATATTATAAACAACAATCCAATAGATATTATATTTTTAGATATATCTTCAAAAAAATATGATGGAATCAAACTACTAAAATATATTAAACAACAAGATGTTCGTCAATCAAAAATAGTAGGTGTTACAGTTTTAGACGATCATACATATAGATTTGAAGCACTTAAACAAAAAGTTTATAGATATATCTATAAGCCATATGATAATAGAGAGATAGAAACTTTACTCAAAAAATTCTTCTCGATAAACTACTATGCAAAAGAGATTAATAGAATAGAAAACTTTATTAATATCGAAGATATTGAAAATAATATACCAGAACCTGTTTCCACTATTGAGGAACATGATTTAGAACTAGTAAGTTCTTATCAAAAACGGCATATTTTACATAATGCAGAAGAATTTTTAGAGCTTTATGAAGATTGGGGTTTTGATATTGAAGACTTAAATGATTTAGAACTATCACTTGATCAACTTATGATGAGTATCATGATGGATAACGATTTTGAAGGTGCTATGCCTGACATATTAAACATTTTAGAAACATACAATAAGTTTTTATATATCTTTACAGAATTTGAAGAATTGAGTAAAGTTGTCTATTCTATGGTAATATTACTAAGAGAGATAGATTTTGAAACATTAAATAGCCCAACTATGGTTTCAAAACTAGTTTTAGCTTCAATTCAAGATTTAGTAGAGTGGAAAGAGCGAGTTTTTATAGCTCAAGATGCAAAAGATGTTTATTATATAAACGACCCTATTTTAAATAGTTATGTACAATTACAGGATTTACTATCATAAGGAACTTAGATACATTATAAGTTATGAATAATATTATCCCTTAATTTTAAAGTCTTTTTATGATAAAGTTGAAATCTAAGTTCGTAAAAGATGAAAAGGGGAAATATAAATGAAAAATAAAATACTCACGATATTTACAAATATAGATGATGAAAACCTTGCCTATCACGTAGCTGAAGATGACCATAGTGTTGATCTTGCTCGTGATGAGTTAGCAAAAAAGTATAAATTTGATAATTCTAATCTCCAATTCATGGAACAAATACATTCTAATATTGTAAAAACTGTATCACCTGATACAAATGTCCAAACTTGTGATGCGCTTATTACAGATAAGATGAATACTCCTCTTATGGTTATGGTTGCAGATTGTATTCCTATTTTATTTTATGATCATACAAACAAAGTTATAGGTGTAGCTCATGCGGGACGTGCTGGTACTTTTGAAGATATTTCTGGTAATACTATTTCTAAAATGATAGAAAACTATAACTGCAATCCAAAAGATATTGAAGTAGTTTTAGGACCAAGTATTGAAAAATGCTGTTATGAAGTATCGGAAGAATTAGCTCGAAAAACAGCCACTCTTTTTGGTGAAGAGTATGTAAATGGACGGAATATTGATCTTCAAGGGATCAATAAAAAACAACTTCTGGAAGTGGGAGTAAAAGAGACAAATATCACTACTGAGCAAATTTGTACAAAATGTTCTGATGAACCATATTTTTCTTATAGAAAAGATAAAAAGTGTGGAAGATTTGCAGGTGTAATTATGATGAAATCTAAAAAAAAGACCTCATCATAAAATTTTAGTTATCGATTTAAAAGAGCGTCGATATCTTCTGTTGTAATATTTGAAGGTACTTTTGTTCCTTGATATACAATTTTACCATTTACATCAATAATAACCTGAGTAGGTGTTCCTCTTATTTCATATAAACGAGTAATTTCATTACTAAAAATTATATCATATGGTAAATCGTGTTCAAATTTATAATCTTCAGCTTTATCTGCACTATCATTTACACCAATATTAATTGCTAATATTTCAACTTTATCACCAAACTTCTTTTGGATCTCTTTAAGTGCTGGTATCTCTTTTTTACAATAAGGACACCATGTAGCCCAAAATGTCAACCACACTACTTTTTTACCTTTAAACTGATCTAAACTTACTTGTTTACCCGTTAAAGTTTTTGCAGTAAAATTTGGTGCTACTTGACCATTTGTAAGTGCATGTACACTACTTAATGAAAATATCATTGCAAAAATTATAAATACTTTTTTCATATATTATCCCTTTACTTTTATAGTAAAGATATTGTACACAATTTTTGTGTAGAGTTTATGTAGTAATGAGTTACTCTTTTTCTTGCTTTTTTTCTTCTGCTTGTTCTTGTTCTTTTAATTTTAATGCTTCAAATTCTTCTGCTAAAAAAGTTTTAATGTATAATTTTTCAACTTTTAGTCTAGCCCAATACTCTTTACGTAAAAATTTCAAACTTGAATTTACTGATGCATCAAAGTTAAAACAGTTTATATTTACTCTTTTACCTAATTCATCCCATCCATAAAATTCTACTAGCTTATTTACTATTACTTTTAATGTGAGACCATGAAGTAAATCATTTGGGTTATTGTTCATTTTGTTTTTCCTTATTTTTAAACCATTGTTGTTGTTCTTCTTTTGTATGAAAAGTCCATGCCACAAATCTAGTTTGTTTTTGTCCTTGTATCATATCAATAGTTTCTATTTGTTTTGGATTTTGTTTTTCTAATTCTTTATATATAGTAGCAAGGTTATCTTTTCTAGAAACTAATGTTGTAAACCATAAACAGTTTTTTTCATATTTTTTACTCTCAACTATCATTTTAGAGATAAATTCTACTTCTCCACCTTCGCACCAAAGTTCATTATGTTGACCACCAAAATTAAGAGATATTTTTTTATTCTTTCCCTTTGAAAGATTGAGTATTTTTCTTTTAGTGCCCTCTTTTGCATCTTTTTTGGACTTGTGGAAAGGAGGATTACATAGAGTAAAATCTATTTTATCATTTTCTTGTATAATACTTTTAAAAATATTTTCTTTTGATGTTTGATGAATGATATGGATGTTATCTTTTAATAATTCATTAGTATCAATAATATTTTGTGCATTCTCGCAAGATACCGTATCTATATCACTCCCAGTAAATTGCCATCCATAACTTCTATTTCCCACTATAGGATAAATACAGTTAGCACCAACTCCAACATCTAAGGCTTTGATACTATTACCCTTTGGTATTACTCCACTATTACTACTTGCTAACAGATCAGCAATATAATGTATATAATCAACACGTCCAGGAATAGGAGGACATAGATATTTTTTCGGAATTTTCCACTGTATTTGATAAAAATGTTTGAGTAATGCAATGTTGAGTTCTAATACAGCATCATTTGAAGAGAAATCAATAGATAAATCTCCATATTTATTTTCTTTTACGTAAGATGCTAGTTCTTTTGAACTAGATATGAGTTTAGTAAAATCATATCTAGTGTTATGTAGGTTTCTCTTATGAAGAGTTTTAGATATTGTCGTTTTGCTCAATATCTGCATTCTCTTCTGTAGTTTCAACTGCTTCAATAGTTTCTTCAACTACTACAGCTTCTTCTTCAATGATAACTTCTTCAATTTTTCGCTCTTTTTTAATTGCACTTGAAAGTAGTTCTAAATAGATGCTCTTACAGTTAAGTTCAGCCGCTTCATCAATACATTTTGTAATATCTTGAAATGCAATAGTTTCTGGTTCACTATCATCTTTTCCAAATTTACAATCTATATTCCAAACATTCATACCTTCAGGTAATTCTTTTCTTTTTTCTCTTTTGATATATTTTCTAATCTCGTTTTTAATTGCTTCTACTACACGTGCTGGTTCTTTTTTTTCTGATGTTAATTGGTATGTTTTTTTCAATTTATTCCTTTTATTTTTGCTCTTCACTGATATAGAATGCACTTACACCTGATAACTTATCATAGTTTGTACCTTCTTTTTTCTTATAACTATCTACTATTTCTCGAGCTTTTATATGAGAACTTGCTTTTGCTATGATAGTTTTTTTATCTTCTTGCGTTAGGATACTTCTTTCTAATGTTTTTCTAAATCTTGAAGCTCTATGCTTATCTAAGATAGTATATTTCATGATATGTATATCTCTTTTTCTATCGATAGTTGCCATTTTTTTAGTATCTTCAAATCTTAATATTCTATTTCCATGAGAAGTTATTTTCATAGTGATTGCTTGTTCTATATCTTTTTCATCTTCTATGATAACATACTCAGCGCCATTGATAGATACAATATCATCTGATACTCTTTTGATATCTTTGATTATTGTTTTTTTACCTTTTGCCATAATTATATCCTTGTATTTGCTGCATTATACCTAAATTAGAAGTTAATCAACATTAGTCTATAATCACATTTCAAAATTAATACAAAGACACTACATATGATACATGATATAGCACAATTTATAACAGACCAAATTTTTGATATGGGATACTTAGGTATCTTCCTTCTTATGCTAATAGAGAGTTCTTTTATACCTTTTCCTAGTGAGATTGTACTCGTTCCTGCTGGATATTTGGCTTCAAAAGGTGATATGGATGTTTCACTTATTTTATTAGCTTCTTTGCTAGGTTCTATTGGTGGAGCATTAATCAATTATTTTGGTGCATTATATGTAGGTAGAAAATTTCTACTTCGTTACGGAAAGTATATTTTGATATCTGAAGAAACACTAGATAAAATGGAATCATTTTTTAAAAAACATGGAGCAATCTCTACATTTACAGGAAGATTAATCCCAGGGATTCGACAGCTTATCTCTATACCAGCAGGTTTATCAAAAATGAATCTAAAAGTATTTGTTTTTTACACATCATTAGGAGCATTAATATGGAGTATTATCCTTGTAGCTTTAGGATACTTAATTGGTGAAAACCAAGAACTTATCAAAGAGTATTTATCTCAGATAGTTACTATCACTTTAATATGTGTAGCTATAATTACAGCAATTTATATTTATAATCATAAAAGAAAAAATGCCTAAAAAACCTGAAATAAACGATCAAAGGGAAAAATGCTATAAGTGTTATAGACCTAAAAAAAGCTGTATGTGTGAATATATACAAAAAGTAGAAACAAATACACGCTTTATTATTATCATGCATCCAAAAGAGTTTAAAAAAACAAAAAACAATACAGGAAGATTTACACACCAGTCTCTACCAAATTCTAAAATATATATCGGAATAGATTTTAATAATGACAACGAAATAAACTCTATTATAAATGATAAAAACAACTCTTGTTATGTTTTATATCCCCATACCAATAGTATTAAACTCAATCACGAAACGATACAAAAAGAAAATAAAAAAAATGTTATATTTATCATCGATTCAACATGGCCATGTTCAAATAAGATTTTAGCAGTAAGTAAAAATATAAATGCTTTACCAAAGGTGAGTTTTGTACATGATAAATCTTCTGCTTATAAAATCAAAACACAACCAAATGAATACTGTTTGTCCACTATAGAATCAACTTTATGTATACTAGAGCTTCTAAATAAACACCACATAGAAAATATACCACAAACATCTTTAGATAATTTTCTTACACCATTTCATAAAATGGTGGATTATCAAGTTGATTGTGTACTTAGGTCAGATACCAATAATCCACGGTTTTTAAAAAGAGAATAATATTTTAACAAAGTTCATAAATGAATCAATCTAAAGGCTTTATTTGTTACTATATTCTAATAGTAAAGTACTTAATAGAAAGATTAACATGAAAACATTATTTATACAACTACTTCTTATTTTTTCGTTTTCTATCGAAGCATTATCATATTCTATTTCCTTCACTAAAGAGGAACAAGAGTTTATAAAAACAAAACCTTTGGTTAGAGTGGCAATGATGCCTGACTTTACACCATTTACATATTATATTAAAAATACTCCTGTTGGATTTGAACACGATTTGTTAAAAATAATTTCTAAAAGAACGGGATTAGTATTTGAGAAAAAAATAGATAAATGGACTACAATTTATAACTCTTTTAAAAACAAAGAAGTAGATATGATTACGAGTATTTCATATAAAAAGTTTAGAGAACCTTTCACTACTTTTACAAGCTCTTATTACGATATTCCAATTATGATATTTGTAAAAGATGATTTTGGAAAATATAATGGACTTAAAAGTTTAAAAAACAAAAGAGTTGGTGTCCTTAAAGATGTTTTTTATATTAAAGAGCTAGAAAAACTTGATACAATGAATCTTGTTGTTTACGATAATTACGCAGATCTTACAAACGATTTAGTATTTGGAAAAATTGATGCATTGATTCAAAATCTTACAAATATAAACTATCTTATAAAAAAGAATCTTTATACAAATTTAAAATTAGCTAGTGAATTAATACTTCCAAATACAACAAAAGAAGATTTACGTTTTGGAATACAACCAGAAAAACCACTATTGAGTTCTATTTTACAAAAAGCTCTTAATTCAATAAGCACTAAAGATAAAGAAACTTTAGTAAATAAATGGATAGGTTCAATCAAAGAGTATAGTGGTGGACATATTGAACTCGACAAAAATGAAATAGCATATTTAGATACTAATGTCATAAAATACTGTGTAAATCCTAGTGGATTACCTTTAGAAGGATTAAATGATAAAGGGGAACATATTGGGATGAGTTCTGATTATTATAATGTATTTGAAAAAATACTTTCTGCAAAATTTGAACTTATAAAAACCAATAACTGGAATGAATCTATAACGTATATTAAAGAACACAAATGTGATATGTTAGCTTTAGGTATGCAAACACCCCAAAGAGAAAAATATTTAAACTTTACAAGCCATTATCTAGAAGTCACCTTAGTAGTTGCAACAAAAGTTGATGTTCCATTTATCAATCAAATATTAGATTTAGAGGGTAAAAAAATTGGGATTATAAAAGGCGATGCTTTTGTAAAAATACTAAGACAAAAGTATCCATCTTTAAATATCATAGAAGTAGATAATATTTACGATGGGTTAGATAAAGTAAAAGATGGACAACTCTTTGCTTTTATCGATACACTTGCCAGTATTGGTTATGAATTCCAAACTAAATACTTTGGTGAACTCAAAATTGCAGGTAAAATATCCGAAAATTTAAAGCTTTCAATTGCTGTGGTTAAAGAAGATGTAACGCTATTAAATATTTTACAAAAAACTGTTAATAGTATTACAAATGAAGTACATCGAGAAATTTTCAATAAATGGATCCCCATTAAATATGGAAAATTTATTGATTATGATTTAGTTTGGAAAATAGCGATTGGTTCAATATTTTTAATTCTACTTATTATCTACTGGAATACCAAAATTATAAAAGCAAATAGGTTATTAGTAGAAGCACAAAAAGACATTGAAGAAAAAAATACTGAACTAGAAAGACTTGCAATAACAGATATATTGACAAACTTATACAATAGAAGAAAACTCGAAGAGCTCATTCAAGATGAGATAAATAGATGTGAAAGATTTGGGCATAATTTTACTCTTACTATGTTAGATATTGACCATTTTAAAGATGTGAATGATACTTATGGTCATCAAATAGGAGATAAAGTACTTATAGAACTCTCTAATCTCTTCAAAAATAATCTTCGTAAAACAGATTTTATAGGTCGTTTTGGAGGAGAAGAGTTTATAATGATTTGTCCAGAGTCTCAAGAACAAGAGATAATGAAACTAGTAGAATCTCTTAGAGTAAAAATAGCAAACTTTCAATTTTCAGAAGTAGGACATAAAACAGTTAGTTTTGGAGTAACTATTTTCAAAAATGGCGATAGTATAGAATCCCTTATAAAAAGAGCAGATGATGCACTATATCAAGCAAAAAATAGTGGTAGAAATAAAGTTGTTATTAATTTATAAAGTTAATCTCTAAAGAAAAATATCTATTATGAAATTCATGCTAAAATTCCGCTAATAAATCATGATATAAAAAAGGAAAATAAATGATCAAAAAAGTACTCTTTCTAGCGATGTTAACAACTGCTCTATTTTCAAATAGCTTTGACGTAAACAGTAATATAGGTAGTTTTGAACTAAAAGACCAATTTGACAAAAAGCATACTGTAAGTAGTGATGTTACAACTATGATAGTTTCATTTGAAAAAGACACTTCAGCTGGTGTAAACGAATTTTTAAGTGACAAAGAAAAAGGTTTTTTAGAAAACAATAATGCTGTTTTTATAGCAGATATTTCAGGTATGCCTTCACTGATTACTTCATTTTTCGCATTACCTAAAATGAAAAAATATAACTATAATATTTTACTTATTTATGATGAAGATGAAAAAAGATTCTTAAAAAAAGAAGAAACATTAACTGTATATAAACTAGAAAATGGTGTAATTACAAGTGTTAATTATGTTAAAAAAGAAAATATTTCTTCAATCTTCTAAAACATAGAACTATTTGTTATTTATCTGAAAAAGGTAGATAACAATAGCTCATCTAAAAAATCTTATTCTTGATAAGGTTCTTCATTCGTCAAACGACTATCTACTAATCCTCGCCCAATTGTAAAATGATATAAAGACTGATATAAACTATTTTTCAGACCCACTACATCATGTAAAATATCATCTAAAAAACACCCTATTCCAGTTGCACTTAAATGTAAAGAGGTAGCTTCTAAATAAAGTTGTTGTCCAATAGCTCCACAGTTCCAATATAACTCTTTATATCTATGTGCTCCATACTCTTGTAACTGTTTATCAAACTCCACTAACATACCTAAAGAAAATGCTCCATGGGCTGCTATATCTTGGTCACATGAAATAGTTTTGGCTATGAATTTAAAATCTCCACCTTGCAAAAGATATAAATCATCTACATTACTATTTACCTTTTCCCATAAAAATATATCTTTCATAGAAGATTGTAAATTTTCTTTAGAATCTTTATCGCCAAGTAATATATACAGTCCAGATGGTAAATTTTCTACATCATGTACAAAAAGTACCAGATTTACAGGGTTATTTTCTTTTGATGATACACTAGCAAGTATTTTTTCAAATTCTACTTTTGTAATGTTAGAATCATCTTTATTCATTACTTGAGCAGATCGTCTTTTTAGAACTATATCTTTTGATTCGTATTCACATTCTCGCAAATCATTTTCTTCACTTTTTACTAAATCAAATGTACTATGTGTAGTCGATACTGCATCTTCAATTTTTTCTAAAATATCCCAGTTGTATCGAGAACTACTCAACACATTTGCCTCACCAAGATACTCATCTTGTAAAGATTTTCGTAATTTTTGAACATTTACCTCTTTACTTTGGCTCGTTTTACTCACAAGTAAAAGCATATCAGCTCGTTCACGTTCTTCTGGTACATATCTTTTGATATCATCTAACCCAATTAAAGATGCTATATCTTCATCATTGGTATTGAGTATTTGAATATCCCAGCCCAAGATTTTTGCTGATATCTCTAACGCTTTATACGCATGTCCACAATCTAATTGCGTATATCTCCATGACCGCTCACCATATTTCCAAGCTTCTCTCCATACAATAGATGTAAGTCCCACAATAAAAGAATCTTTTGGGATATCTAGTTTTTCTTTTGTAGTACTAAGTTGTTCTAAATGATGATCTTTTACTCCATAATGATAGAGTCCATCATCAATACCTTCTATATCATTTGATAAGATATATGACTCACTGGGTTGTAAGTTTCCACTTGAAGCATTACATCGGAGTGCCCAAGATTGACCTTGGTATGATTTAACCGCTGCTAATCCCAACGAAAACTGAAAAAACTGGCTAATCGACTCTAAACATATCGGTGCTGTATCAGTTTGAGTAACATCAAAAATATCTTGATATTTTATTGTTTTATTATCAAAAGACAGAGGTAATTTTATCTGGTTAGCACCAATATAACTTCTGTAAGGATCAGGTTGTGTCGCCCAATCCATATATCCTAAAGAGCGTGCATATCGCGAGGGTGCGTGTTTTGTTTCATTGTGGTAAGTGTATACCATCTGTAAATTATTATTCATAAAGTGATAATAACAAAGATAAATATATATAATCTTATAGAAAAAAACTAAACAAAAAAACTATAACTCATCCAAATCTCTTTTTGCTAAAATCTAAAAAAATTAAGGCTATCAAATGGATACAATTACAAAACAAGACAAAATAAAAGGTATATTTTATTCAGCAATCGTAGGAGATGCCTTATGTTTAGGTTCTCATTATGAATATGATGCCAAAAAAATATATAAAGCATATGGTGATAAAAACATAGAGAAATTTATGTCGCCAGGAGAGATGATGGGTGGACAAACTCATGGTATCGGATGGGGTGAACGTAACTATCATCCAGGTAAAAAAGCTGGTGGAACTACAGATTATGGGGACTATAATATCTTAGTTTTAGAACATCTTTCAAAACTCTCCCGTGAAAATGAAGTTTTTACATTGGAAAGTTTGATTCCTCATTGGATGCACCGTTTTGAAAATAATTGGGGATCGTGGATATGTACAATGACAAAAGAAACCTACTCACAAATTAAAGGAAATACTCCTCTTTCTCAAGTGGGTGGTTTTTCAAATGCTATGGCGATACGACACATATCTGCATATGCTTGTTTTGAAGATGAAGAGAGTATTGCTCATTTTTCAAGGGAAGTTATGTTTACACATAGGAATGCAGAAGCATTAGATGGTGGAGAGTTTTTTGCTCGTGTTACATTTAAAGTTTTAAATGGAATGGAAATCAAAGATGCCATAGAAGAAGTAGCTATAAAAAGTAGTCAGTTTATTCAAGAAAAAGTAAAAATAGCATTTGCAAAAGTAGAAGAAGAGGCTGATGTTAATTCATCTTTACACAACGAGCAGTTTTCAGATGATTTAGCACTTACATCTATGGCAAAACTGTGGGATGTGGGACGAAGTGAACCTATACGAGTAGGAAAAGCAAGTCCAACAGAAGGTACACTTCCTGGATCTCTTTACATTATATTAAAATACGCTAACTGCCAAGATGCTTTAAATAAAGCTCTTGTTGCAAATGCAATGATAGGTGGAGATAATGCCTCTCGTGCAATTGCAATTGGTATGGTACTAGGAGCTAAGTATGGAGAGAGTGCATTAAACCAAGACTGGCTAAAATCACTAGAACAATATGAATATTGTGAAGAGTTATTAAAAGAATTACCATTACTACAATAAATAATTAAATATAAAAGGATAGATATGTTAAAAATTGGAATATTAGTTGCAAGTGCAGGCAACAACAGAAAACTAGGAAGTAGACTTCAAGAATTAGCAAGTGAACAAAATATAGAAACTGAAATGATAAACCTAGTAGATTTAGATTTACCATTATACAGTACAACAGAAGAAGAAAGAAATGGTATCCCTGATACTGCAAAAGATTTAGCGGAACAAATCCTAGCTCTTAATGCTTTTATCATCGTTGCACCTGAATACAACGGTGTTATGCCACCAGTTCTTAACAATGCAATGGCATGGACTTCAAGATCAACGGATAGTTGGAGAGATGCATTCAATGAAAAGATTGTAGGACTTGCGACTCACAGTGGTGGAGGTGGAGCAAAAGGACTTCAGGCTATGAGAATTATGTTTCAACATCTAGGAGCAAATATCTTAGCAAGAGAACTATTAACTACTTATGAAAAACCATTAAGTGAAAGTAGTGTGAAAAAGATGATAGAACAGTTAGTTAAACTCTCACAATAATTTATTTTAACGTGGAGTTTTCACTCCACATTATTGTCTTAATTAAATGTTAGGTACTAGTTTTAAACCAATAACAGTAGTATCATCATTTCTCTCTTCATTACCCATATAATCTTGCATACAGTCCATTAAAACTTCTTTTTGATCGTTAAATGCAAAATCATTATGTTCAGTAATCAAAGCTTGGAAACGTTTTTTACCAAATGGGAACCCTTTGTTTCCTCCATTTTGATCTAAGTAACCATCTGTACTTATATAAATCTTTGTTTCAGTATCAATATCTATTTTATGTTCATTAAATTCATAGTGAACATCAGACTTTTTATATCCAATAGAGTGTCTATCACTTTTAAACATCTTTAATTCATCATTTTGAATATAAAATAACGGTGTTTCTGAACCTGCATATTTAACATAGTTTTCTTTTTTATTATAATATAAAACTCCACCATCAAAGCCAGCATTAGAAATACTATCTTCACTTTCTTGTTGTAATAGTTTTTTCATTGTTTTATTAAAGTAACTTAATATCCAAGCAGGACTTACCTCAATACTTTTATCATTTTCTATCTTACTAACAATTTGTCTCTCTATTGCTTTAACAAGCATAGTAACAAAAGCTCCGGGAACTCCATGCCCCGTACAATCTATAACCATCAATAAACATTCATCTTCATCTCTTAGTTCTTCAAATAAATAAATGTCACCACCTACAACGTCTTTTGGTTGCCATATAGTGAAATAGTCTTTAAAGTATTTATCAAATAAATTTTGTTCAGGTATTAAAGCATGTTGTATTAAAGAAGCATATTCAATAGAATCAGAAGTGTTTTTATGTAATGCCTTTACTAATAATTCTCTATTTTTTTGCTCTGAAATATCACTCGCTACACCTAAGTAACACTCTTCCCCATTATATTGTATTGCAACTAATGAAAGTAAAGCATCAAACTCATTGTCTTTTAATGTTTTAAATTTTGTCTCAAAGTTTTTTATTTTTCCTTTTGTTATCATCTCTTCTAAAATATCATCTTTTTGATTTTCATACGTATATAAAATATCAATTGAAAGTCCCAATATCTCTTCTTGTGTAGTTTCATATTGATTTTCAGCAAAAGTATTTGCATATACAATATCTCTTCTTTCTTTTGAAGTGATCAACATAGGAAGCATAATTGATGTCAAGATAGATTCTGTTTGTTTCTTTTGATTTTGAAGTTCAGTAACATCTACTACGGAACCACTTGTTTTTAATGCTCGCCCATTTTCATCGCGTAGCGTTTTTCCTCTTACTCTAGACCAGAAATATGTACCATCTTTTTTTATAGTCCTATATGTATGATCATAAATACAATCAGTTTTTAAATGCTCTTGATAAGCATTGGTTTGTTTTTCGAGATCATCTAAATGAATATGAGAAAGGTGAGTATCAATATTTACCTCCATCTCATTTTCTTTATATCCCATCATCTCTAAAAATCTTGGAGACCACCATAATTTATTTTCAGTATAATCATATTCCCATAATCCATCACCACTACCATCTATCATCATCTCTAATCGTTGTTGAAATTCTTTTAATTCAATTGTTCTTTCTTCAATCACTTCTCTCATGATGAAAAACTGTTCAATTGTTTCACCTATCTCATCATTATAAAATACTCTTTTTTCTATATCTTTACGTCCAGATTTAAACTTATCAATAACTTTTGATAAATAATCAATAGGTTTATTCACTTTTTTAATCAACATTAAATAGATGATAAAGTTACCTACAATAAAAAACAATCCAACTATTAAGATAAATACAAACTGATTTTTGATCTTTTCATGAAGAAAATCAATCTCTTTTTGAGTTTCTAAACGAATAGAAATAATCAATTTATCAATAGGCACCATTATTTTCTCTTTTGCTTTATAGTACTCTTTTGAGTGAAGTAGTTTAATAGCTAATGATTGATTCTTTTTTTCCATTGCTTCAAATGCTTTCACTTCTAAACTTACCAAATCATTTGAATTCTTTTCAGAAAGTTGCAATAACTCTTTTTGGGAATTACTAAAAGAGAGTTTTTCAATGATACTTTTTAACGACTCTTTTTTCCCAGCAGGATGAGTAGACTCTCGATATTTTTTACTTAAATCCCAATATATTGAATCATAAAATAAAGGTCTTGGTTTAACTCCGTTACGAATATCAAGAGTGTCAAAATATTGTTGTTTAAACTTAGTATCATTGGTAACTGAATAGCTTCGTACAAAATGTGTCAAATCATCCGAACTTTGACGAAGTTTGTCTGTAGCTTGTATCATCTTTGATTGATTTGAATGTGTATTTGCAAGTAAATTTTCAGTCCTATCTAAAACAACAATTTCATATACTAAGAAGAAAATAACTGCCATTTCAAAAAGTACAATTAACATATTAAATTTTCCCAATTTAATATTTAAAAACTTTGCCTTCGTAAATTGTGTATATACAAGTATTAGTAAAATTAAAAGAATAAAAAAGGCAAAACCTACTTCTTCAAAAGTTAACAAGCCAATAAAAGAAAGCTCTTCCCTTTGTACTTCTTGAGTGATTGAGGGCTCAATATTGTTATCTTTATTAAACCATGTATCAAGAATATTATTGAGCTCTTTTTGTGTTATTTCACCCAATGCTTTATCAATAATTGATACTATCTCCATAGGCCAATCATTTCTTATCGCAATTTTTAAATCTAATTTATAATCTATAGTTGTTGCAATTTTTAATGTATCAAATCCTAACTTATTTATATAGTATTGTGCCGTTGCAGAATTCACAATAAAAACATCAAGCTCTTTATGTTGTAACCGAGATAAACCTTCTTTGACTGAGGGTACAGATAATAAAGGAAAATCAGGCATATCCTTTTTGAGTTTATCTTGTATTGAATACCCTTCAACAACTGCAACTTTTTTATTTTTAGCACTTTTAAATGTCTCAAAATAATCACTCTTGTCTTCTTTATTCACAACAAAAACATAAGATGTTTGATAAACACTTTTTTGAGTATAGTTCATATATTTTGCTCGTGCATCTGTTTTATTAACAGCACTATACATATCTACTTCTCTATTTTTTGCTTTTTGTATCGCTTCTTTCCATGAACTCACAGCAGTTTGCTCTAGTTTTATTCCACTTTTTTCAGATACAAGTTTTAAAATATCAGGGATCACACCAACATGATTATTAAGTTCATTTTTCCATTCAAAAGGTGCCCAATCAGGATCATATACATATTTTACTATTTGATTTTTATCAAGCCATAATTGTTCTTTATTACTTAGCTTTAATCCCTTCTGATTATTTACCCATTTAGATTTAATTTGTTTCATCTGTTCATACGAGATACTATCTAAAGTTTTTTGTAAAATTGTTCGTAATATTGGTTTATCATCTCTTACAAAAAGATGTAGTTCAGCTGCATTAAATTCACTTTGGGGAATACCTTTTAATCCATTTATTAATTCATCTTGTATTTTATATTCAACTGCAATTTGCCCTTCATATAAGGCATCAACTTTACCTGTTAATACTTGATTTATAGAGTCTAATAAATTTTTCGTTTCTATTATCTGTATAGATGGAAATTTTTCTCGTATTTTAGGAATAGTTCCAAAACCTTTTTGAATAGCTATTTTTTTACCTTTAAGATCTTGCATCGAATCGATATCATCATTATTATCTTTAACATATATATAATCTAGCATCTTATAATATCCGTCAGTATAAAGACCGTACGTTGCTCTTTCATCTGTGTAATAGGTTGCAGGGAGTAAATCTATCTCTTTATTTTTTAAACCGCTTAGTAAAGGATCCCATAAATCATTTATGATTTCTATTTTTAATCCAGTCTTTTTACTTATTAGTTTTAAAACATCTCCAGTAATTCCGTCAATATCTTTGGCACTATTTAAGTATATCACTGGAGCCCAATCCTCTACTCCAACTTTTAAAGTATTGTTTTTAATCCATTTTTTTTCTTCAGCAGTAAGACCAATAGAAAATTGTTTTTCTTCTTTTTTATCAGTATTAAACCATTTTTTATTTAATTCATTAAATTCAGCATCACTAATACTCTGTAATCCTTTATTAATGATACTTTTTAATAACGGATAATCATCTCTTATTCCAACATGAAATTCTTTATCTTTTTGTATACCATCTATCTCAAAAACATCTCCTGTACTTTTTAGATTGTATAAAGATTGTTTTTTCATGATATATTGCCCAACATTTACATCTATAATAACAGCATCTACTTCACCAACAGATAAGGACTTTAACAACTTAACATAATCATCATATAATACAATTTCAAAGTTCTTATTAGGATCTTTATTAATTACGGTAATTACCGTTTCACCTTTTACTATACCAATTCTTTTATTTTTAAAATCTTTATATTCTTTAATATCATTAGTGTTTTTTTGTGTAAAAATAGCTTCATAAGTTTTCATATAACTATCACTAAATAGTAAAAATTCTTGTCTCTGCTTAGTTTTTTTTAGTGTATGAATTAAATCAATCTCTTTATTTTTTACTTTTGTTAATAGATTCATCCAAGTATCTGGGATATACTCTATATCTATACCAATATTTCGAGCAATAAGATTTATGATATCAATACTATATCCTACTGGTTTTCCATCTTTTGTAAAATCTTCAGAAAAATCAAATGGAGAATAGTCTGATTCACTTGAAACTCTTAAAATAGGATGTTCTATTATAAAAGCTTTTTCTAATGAGTTCAAATGAATATCACGTTTGATTGTTTGCTCATAATAAATTGATATAGTCGCTAAGTCTTCATCTATATAATATATTTTTTGTGTTCTTTTTTTTAATTGTAAATATTTTTCTGGAATTGTTTTATTAAAAATAAGTTGACCATTATCTTGATAAAAAGTCATGGCATTTTTGTTTTGAATACTTTCAACTATAGAAATAGCTTTTATATTTTTATATTCACTAAGTAATGGTTTTATAATACTTGGAAGTTCTACAAAATCCATATTATAAATAGGTTTTGTGATTAATGGGATTGTTTTTTCTATAAAACTTTTTTCATCTGCACTAGAAGAAATAAATAATAAAAAGACAATTAAAAAAGATTTAAATATAATATTCATTCCTAGTTTCCTATAATTTTGGATTCTGCATCATGAATTACTTTTTGTAATTCCCCATTACTTTTCATCTGTTTGATAACTTTATCTACTTTAGAAATAAGGTGTTTATTTTTTTCATGTATATAATGGTATAAATTCAATATTGCTAGTGGTTTTTTAAGTGGTGTAATATTGGAATAACCTAGTTCTTTTAAAACTATTAAACCATCGACTGTATTGGTCAGTGCTACTTCGGCACGATCTGCATTTAAAAACTTCATCATCACTTTAGTATTTTGAACATCAATAACATTTGATAAACCTGATGTGATATTATTTGTATGTTTTACACCTCGTACTTTAATGAGCTTATAGTTTTTTAAATCATCTTTACTATTTATAACGATACCACTATCTTTTTTTATAAATGCCATTGTTTCTAGTTTATAATATGGTGTTGGTACGCGAAGTGTAGTTTTATTTTCAATACCATAACTCCAAATTCTCATTATCTCCCCATCTCTTTTTCCCGAGATAGCATACGCTTGTGCTCTTTTTGCTGGTTTTGGTGAGATTTGGATATCGATATTAAGTTTATCATATATTTGAGGAATAATAAGTCCACCAACTTCTTGTTCTATTAAGTTTTCTATAGAAACAAAATGGTACTTATCTTTTGCTTGGAGACTAACTGTTATTAGTATTAAAAGTAAAATATTTCTTATATGAAAACTAAATAACATCTATTTCCTTTTATGTTTTACGTAAAAACTATTAAGATTATTAAATTGTATCTAGTTTACTTTTAAACCTCTATTTTCTCAATAAATAATCCAAAAAAACTACTTTATTACTTTGTCATTTACAATTAAATTATCATTTAAAAAAGCTATTGTTAAGAGATCAGTTATAATTTTATTTGCTATTACTTCATCATTTAAAGCGATATAATTTACATCTCCTTGAATATCAAAATTTAATTGTACAGATAAAGAGTTCATAAAATTCTCTAATATTTTATTATTTGACATCTGTTGTTGTAAATGTTCAGGTAAATTATCTATACTTAAAATTGATTCAATTTTATACGGTAAAACATTTTTATTTAGTAAAACACCTTTAAAAGATATCTGCTCAAATGATTTTTCATCTTGTGTGATTGTAGTTAAAAGAGTTTTACTGATTTGCAATTTATCTTCAAAATAGTATAAAACTTTTCTCACATCTGTGAAGTTTACTGTTATCTCTCTTGTACTATTAAAATATCCAGTATTACTCACAACTTTAACATCTATACCATGAATACTAAGCTCTTTTTGTTTTTTCACTATTATTGTTTCTATCGTATCTTTAGTAAAGTACGGAATACTAGAAACCGCTGTTCCTATTACCATAACTATCGCAAGTATTACATAGAGTACTTTTATCATTTAACTTTTCCTAAATTAGAGCTAACTTTGTTTTTCAAGAAGATAAACATCCCTAATGATTCTATTATATCTTAATACCTACTCCACACTACTATAATGCAACTCTAATCCCTTAGAAGTTGTAACAAAACCATTTATGTTTATCTTACCTTCGTGTACTAAGTTGTGATGTTTTTTACATAGTGGGATAAGATTGAATTTATGATTTTGATTAATATGACCGATGAAACCTTGGTCATCTGCTTTTTGTTGCTCTTGGATATGATGTACATCATCTACTTTTGCTCCACATATCGCACATGAAGTTACATATAAATCTTTGTTGTAAGTGCTTGTTTTTTTCTGAGATAATCTTTCGATAGTATCGTAATCATCTGTAAGACGTTTACGTATATCGTTAGCTACTTTTAAAAACTCTTTATCCATATGTAAAGATTTGGCGAACTCTAAACCATACATACTACTACCACTTCCGTGAGATAATTTTCGATTAAAAATAAGTTTATCATCCTCTTCGTTGTATAAAACACTCAAGTGTAAACAGATGATATTTTTGAGTTTTTCTATCTCTTTAATTTCAGGTAACTGATGAAGATGGGTAGCAAATACAAAAATAGATTTTAATGATGCAAGTTTTAATATGGCAGAAGCTACAATACTCACCCCACTCATAGTTTCTGTACTGTGACTTATTTCATCACCTAAAACTAGTGAGTAAGGAGTGGCTCGATTAAATATATTTTTAAGTTCTAGCATCTCAACTGCAAATGAAGATAAACCTTTTGCGATGTTATCACTTCCAGAAATTCGAGTAAATACCTCATCAAATAAACAAAACCGCATAGACTTTGTAGGTACATAAAATCCAGCTTGTGCCATAATGACAACTATCCCTATAGATTTCATTAATGAACTTTTACCACTACTATTGATACCATAGAGTAAAACGCCATGCATGTGATTGTCTTTCATATTATCTGGTCGTGCATTTTTGATGATCAAATTATCTTTTTGATCTTTACTTGCCATATTTAAATCACCCAAAATAATATCATTTGGCACATAAATACCATTTTGTTCTGTTGATTCAATAATTGGATGTCGTAAATCTATCACTTCGATAAAATTTGTTTTATTATCAGGATCTTGTTTGATGATTTTTGGAGCTACGTAGTTGTATTTTTTGGCTGTTTTTATGTTTGATACTGTTAGGTCAATTTCAGCGATAAATGAAACCATCTCTTGTAACATAATAGCAAATTTGTTTTCATAAAACTCGATCTTTTCTTTAAATACAAGTTTATTGAGTTCTATTATTTTATGTAAATTGTGCACATATTTATCTGAAATAGTAGCTGTGAGTTTATTTGTGATTTTTACACTTGTTGTTTGTACTTTGATATTAAAATCTTTGAACAGATATAAATCATCTTCTATAATAAGATGAGACTCTAGAAGCTCTTTTTTTATAGAACTATATCTATTTTTTGTAAGCCCAATAAAAAAGCCCTCTTTCCCTAATCGATTAATAGGTACAAGATTTTTATCTTCGCTTTTTAAAAATTTTAGGATGTGTGTACGGAAGATATCAAGCTGTTCTTCTAATGCTACATTTTCTTTTAAAAGAGCATCTATTTTACTATCGATTCCTTGTGCTATGATATTTGAATCTATGTCTTTTAACATAAATTTTCCACAGTTAGTTAGGTCAAAAGTGTCATCAATAGTTTTGATAAATATATCTATCTCTTCACTACTACAAGGTGGTTTTACAAAATTGTAGTTCTCCATAAAAGAGACTACCTCTTTGATACTTCCTAAAGAATCATACAAATAATTTAACTCAAAAGGATGTAATCGATTTAGTTTGATTCTTCGTAAAAGTCGCTCAATGTCGTAAATATTACTCAGACTATTCTCTATAGGTGCATGATAGTCATAAAGGTCAGATGACAGTTTATATCGTCGTAAGAGCTCTTTCTCATCTTTTATAGGATGAGTGAGTCTCTCTTTTAAAAGTCTTTTTCCCATTGCTGTTGAAGTGTTGTTTATGAGTTTTAATAAGTTAGGTTGATGTGGAGTTTCTAAAATATTTAACTGCTCTAACGCATTATTTCCTAAGTAGATATATTTACTCACATCTAACTTAATTGGCATCGATAATTTCTCTATAATTTTACTATCATGTCCGATAACAAAATCAATCAAAATAGCTAAACTTTCACTTGCTAATGCATACCGTTCCATATTTAAATGTTCTATGGGAGTCAGTAATGATTCTATCTCAAAGACATTCTTAAAGAGCTCATTTTGATATGATATTTTAGGACGAATACCAGATATGTGAAAAGTTTTATGAGAAAGTTCTAAATACTCACAGACCTCTTTTTGGTCTATATTTTTATCTAAAAATGTGACTACTATCTCACTTGTTTTATGCATATTCATATAGTTAAATACTTCATCAAGTGCAAAACTAGGATCTTCACTTGTACCAAATACTTCATTGAAATAACACTTTCCTGTTGTTACATCTATAGCACTGTATCCTACTAAATAGTTACCTCTAACTTGATCTACAGTTATAGATGTGATATTGTTCTCATCACTAGATACTGCAAAATCGAAGTTTGTCCCGGGAGAGATAATAGCCTCTAAAACTCTTTTTACATTTGGTGGATATCCCACTTGTTTTATAATAGCTATTGTATATTTTTGTTCTTGTATGATACGGTTTATATGTTTTTCAAAAGATACAGCTGGAACACCTGCCATAAGAGGATTTTTTTGATTATTTTCCAAGATCGATTTATTTTTTCTTGTAAGTTGGATGTTTAATAGTTCAGCTATTTCTCTAGCTTTTCCTATTTGTTCCTCATCGTTATTTACTTCGTATACTTCAAAAAAAGTACCTATTTCAATAAGGACAATAGTGTCTTTACCATACTTTTTTTCAAATAACTGTTGTAATTTAAAATAGTGCTGTGTTAATAGAATCGATTTGTCTTCTAGTATCTCTTGAACTTCTAATCTCATGTTAGTTTTCAGTGCTTTTCATATCATATTTCATTCTTTTATTATATCTAAAATAATTTAATTAGATAATATTTCTTTGATTTGAGCTTACAAAATAAGAAATCAATCACAATACTTTTTATAGACAATCCCTAAGTAAGGTACTTGGGTATCTATCTTTCCTACTTATTTACATTTATTTGAAAAATTAAATAATTATGCTATTATTCTAATAAGACAAAAACTATCCTATTTGAAATGGAGATGAAAATGAGTGATAATAAAAATATAAAAAAACTTCTAGCAGATGATTACAAACTAGGCTTTGAAACGCTAATAGAAAGTGATACTTTTGCCGTAGGATTAAATGAAGATGTAATAAGAGCTATATCTAAAAAGAAAGATGAACCTGAATGGTTATTGGAGTTTAGATTAAAAGCATATGCAAAATGGTTAACAAAAGAGGAGCCAACTTGGGCAAAGCTTAACTACCCAGAAATAGACTATCAAAAAATAGCCTATTATTCTGCACCTAAACAGTTATTAGACTCTTTAGATGAAGTTGATCCTAAACTATTGGAAACATATGAAAAACTAGGGATTCCTTTAGAAGAACAAAAGATGTTAGCAGGTGTTGCTGTTGATGCTGTATTTGATAGTGTGAGCGTAAAAACTACATTTCACAAAGAGTTAGAAGATCTTGGTATCATATTTATGAGTATCAGTGAAGCTGCACATAAACATTCTAAACTATTGAAAAAATATTTAGCAAGTGTAGTTCCTGTAAATGACAACTATTTTGCAACATTAAATAGTGCAGTGTTTACAGATGGATCTTTTGTGTATATTCCAAAAGGAGTTCGCTGTCCAATGGAGTTGTCAACATACTTTAGAATTAATGCTCAAAATACAGGGCAGTTTGAAAGAACTATCATCATAGCAGATGAAGATAGTTATGTATCATATAATGAAGGATGTTCAGCTCCATCAAGAGATGAAAGCCAGCTTCATGCAGCTGTCGTAGAACTAGTGACATTAGATAATGCAGAGATAAAATACTCAACTATCCAAAACTGGTTCCCAGGTGATGAAGAGGGAAAAGGTGGTATCTATAACTTTGTAACGAAAAGAGGTTTGTGTAAAGGTAAAAATTCTAAGATATCTTGGACACAAGTAGAAACTGGATCAGTTATCACATGGAAATACCCAAGTTGTATTTTAAAAGGTGATGGAAGTACTGGTGAGTTTTATTCTGTAGCAATTTCAAGTAAAGCACAACAAGCTGACACTGGAACAAAAATGATACACTTAGGTAACAATACAAAATCAACAATTATCTCAAAAGGGATTTCTGCCATGAAAGGTAGTAATTCGTATAGAGGATTAGTAAAAGTAGCGAAAAAAGCACAAAATACAAGAAACTTTTCTCAGTGTGATTCACTTCTTATTGGAAGTACGTGTGCGGCTAATACATATCCATATCATGAGATAAAAAATAGAACGGCTCAGATTGAGCATGAAGCAACAACTTCAAAAATTTCAGATGATCAACTCTTTTATTTAAGACAAAGAGGAGTTGATGAAGAAAATGCAGTTGCTTTAATAGTAAACGGTTTTTGTAAAGAGGTACTAAATAATCTTCCTATGGAGTTCGCAGTAGAAGCAAAAGCTTTACTAGATGTAACTTTAGAGGGAAGTGTTGGATAATGCAGATAATGGGACAAGGAGAATAAAATGTTAAAAATAGAAAATTTAAATGTAGAAATAAATGGTAAAAAAATCTTAAACGATTTTAGTATAGATATAAAAGATGGCGAGATTCATGCACTTATGGGTGTAAATGGAGCTGGTAAATCTACTTTAGTTAAAGCTATAAGTGGACACTATGATACAGATATCACATCTGGTACTATCACTTATAATGGAAAAGAGATAACAGATTTATCTCCAGATGCGAGAGCAAATGAAGGAATCTTCTTAAGTTTTCAAGCTCCAGTAGAAGTACCAGGAGTAAACAATAGTTACTTTTTAAAAACAGCTGTAAATGCTAAAAAAGCGTATAATAAAGAAGATGAATTAGATTCAATGGAGTTTATGAAACTATTAAAAGCAAAACTAAAAGAATACAGCCTTGATAATTCACTTTTAAAAAGAGGATTAAATGAAGGTTTTTCTGGTGGAGAGAAAAAGAAAAATGAACTACTTCAACTATTACTTTTAAATCCTGAATTAATTATGTTAGACGAGATAGATTCTGGTCTTGATGTTGATGCTATTAAAAGTGTTGCAGAAGTTATAAATGGAATGATAGCTGAAGATACTAAAAAATCTATCTTGATGATTACACACTACGATAGATTAATGGAGCTTATTAAACCTGATTTTGTACATATTTTAAAAGATGGTAAAATAGTAAAAACTGGTGACTATTCTCTTGCATTAGAACTTGATGAAAAGGGATTTGCAGAATTAGGACTAAATCATGAAAAAGCCTGAGCTAAACAATAAAGTAGAAACTTTAAAAAATACATATAAATTTTTAAACAATGATACAACATCATATGAAGTAAAAGCAAATGAAGTACTAACTATTATAGATGTTATTGACATCGATGCGACATTTACAAGAGAATTAAAAGTAAATGACAATGCAACATTGAACTATATTAAAATAGGGAAAAGTAAACAAAAGTCAAATATCAAATATATAAATAGTATAGCAGATAATGCTACTTTAAATATCTCTTATTTTGATGTTGAGAGTTCAGTTAATAGTGTTATTACAAAACTTGCAAATAGTAGTTCTAGTTTAAATATAAACGGCCTCATCGATTTACAAGGTGATGCAAAAGTAGAATATGATGTGGTAACCAATCATCAAAATAAAAGTTTTAGTGATATAAAATTTAAAAATCTTTTAAGTGGTAAAAGTTCAGCAAAATTACGTATGTTTTCAATAGTTGAAGAGACAGCTGCTTTTTCAAAAGCCTTTCAAAACTCTCAAACAATTTTACTAAGTGACGATAGTTTTATAGCTGTTACTCCTCATTTAGAAATTTTAATTGACGAACTAGAAGCTAGTCATGGAGCTACATGTGGAGATTTAGATCAAGAGAGTATCTATTATCTTGAAAGTCGTGGTATAAAAGAAAAGGATGCCAAAGTTATACTCCTAAATGCACTGAAAAATGAAGTTTATGAAAGCTTCGAAAATGAAGATTTAAGTGAGTTTATAAAAGGATTAGTATGAGTTATAAAAAATTCTTTCCCTATTTTAAAAATAGTGATATAACCTATCTTGATAGTGGAGCTACAACACAAAAAGTTCAAAGTGTTATAGATAGTGAGATAGAGTACTACACAGATTATTGTGCAAATACACACAGAAGTAATTTTGGTGATGCCAATAAAGCAACGATACACTATGAAGAGAGTAGAAAATATCTTCAAAAATTTATCAATGCTAAAGATAGTAGTGAAATCATTTTTACAAAAGGGGTAACTGAATCTATTAATTTTATTTGTAGTTCTTTTACGAAGAATTTTAAAACAGTAATCATATCTTCACTTGAACACCACTCAAATATAGTTCCTTGGCATATGCAAGGGAGAAGTTTAGGTAATGGACTTGAAGTTGTAGGATATAAAGATAATTTCGCTTTTGATTATGAAGAGTTTGAATCTATACTAAAAAAGAACCCAAATAGTTTTGTATCTGTAACTCATATTTCAAATGCTTTTGGAACTATAAACGATATTAAAAAGATATCTGAAATAGCACATAGATATGACTCATATGTTTTAATTGATGGAGCACAAAGTTTAGCACATAAAAAAATAGATATCCAAGATATAGACTGTGATTTTTTTGCAGTATCTGGACATAAAACATTTGCACCAACAGGCGTAGGTGCTATTTATATAAAACAAGAACTATTAAATAGAGTTGAACCTTATCAAACAGGAGGAGCCACTATTAAAACGGTTACCTATAATGGATCAACTTTATTAGATAGTCCATACAAATTTGAAGCAGGAACACAAAATATAGCTGGTGTTATTGGTTTTGCCAAAGCTTTAGAGTTTATAGATAGTATTGGATATGATGAGATTGAGTTACGTGAATATAAACTGTATGAATATTTAGAAAATGAACTTAAAAAGATCAGTGAAGTAGTATTTTATAACACTACAAAAGATACTATTTCAAATAAAAGTTTTAATATAGAAGGTCTTATTCATGATGATGTGGGAATACTTTTAGATAAACAAAAAATCGCTATAAGAGTAGGACATCACTGTGCTATGCCAATTATGGAAAAACTTGAAATAAAAGGTACAATAAGAGTATCGTTAGCTTTTTACAATGACTTTGATGATATCGATAAATTCATCGTTGCTTTAAAAAGAGCTATAAAAATGTTAAAGGATTAGACTATGTCAAATATAAAAGATGCTATAGAAGAGATCAAAGATGATTTAGAGTTTTTTGATGATGAGTTAGATAAATATGAATTTATAATTGATTTAGGTAAAAAACTCAAGCCCTTTAATGATAGTGATCAAAAAGATGAATATTTAGTACAAGGTTGTACATCACAAGTGTGGTTAGTACCTACAATAAAAGACAATATTTTATATCTAGCAGGTACTAGTGATGCGATTATTGTTAAAGGTTTGGTTCATATAATTTTGGAAGTCTTTAATGAAAGACCACTAGAAGAGATACAAGCATTTGATATA
>PJEL010000947.1_pt1 | contig 31716 bp, 25 predicted proteins | sample 1853271 | NCBI WGS metagenome assembly PJEL01 (sample SAMN08108733, study PRJNA415343) | Invertebrate metagenome, whole genome shotgun sequencing project. | host: Globobulimina | place: Sweden: Gullmar Fjord | collected 2015-08 | reverse complement strand
TATTTTTTAGTAGCATCGGTAGCTTCTTCTTTATTAACATCATTTGCTTCTTTAACATCTGCAGAACTGAATATTTTATCACCAATTAACCTACATACCCCTGAACTATTACAAGTAGCAGTAATAGTATTTATCAAATCCCCTCCTGAAGAAGCAATCATAGTATTTCTCAAATCCCCTCCTGTTAGACTTCTTACAAAATAAATACATAGTCCAGCAATTAAACATCTAAGCAAACAAGCTGAACTCCGAGATTTTTTTGATATATGCTCACTAGTAGAATCATCTTCTTTACAATTTTTTAAATCATCTACTACAATTTCATATTCAGATTGAGTTTCCATAGATTTTTTCCCTTTAGATTCGGCAAGTTCGTTTTCTTCTTGTTCTCTTATTATAGTAGGCTTTATATACATAGAATAATAAATATGTTTTTCTGCGATATCATTAATAATATTGCTTGCCATAGAGCAATTAGTGGTACAGTCAATTAACATAAAAATACCACCTATCAAACTTTTTTTACTGTATTTCATACACGTTTCTTCAAATTTATATTTTTTACAAATATACACAAAATATTTCAATAGCCAAAATATTTTTAATTCCACCACATCCACGAAACCATTTCAAAGAGTTTGAAGTAATCTTGACAACAAATAAGGTAAGAAATAAAATTCTATTCCTATAGAAGTAATTTATATAGTAATTGTGAATGAATCTCAAAAAGGTAATCTTTAACATAACTCATAAAACTCGGTTATATATTTAAGAAAAAGGTGGACATTAAGAATTCAATACTTATCAGTTTTGGTAATATACCGACCGAGCATGCTTTATGAAAGCATATTTTGACATTATAAGATAAAAAGTTATATTCTTGCCAAATCAATTCATCTAAGGATAGAACAATTAGAGAGAGACTAGGTAGATAACACCTAAATATATAATTAAACCTTTTTTAAAATGGGCTGGTTGTAAAAACCAATTAATTAAAGATATAAAAATCCGAAAAATATTCATCCTAAAAAATTCACCTACATCGAACCATTTGTTGGCAGTGGTGCTATTCTATTTTTGTTACTAGAAGAATACCCAAATTTAGAAAGAGCTACCATAAATGATATAAACTCAGATTTAACTAATCCTTAGCATAAAAAATACTGTAATTAAACTTATTTTAACATTGAATCTGCAAAAAAGTACTGTTATGAAAAAACTCACCAACTGGATAGGTCTAAATTCAGATGATGCTCTATTCCAATATTTTGTAGATAACCTAAAAGTAAAAGGCATAACACAATAAAATTACTTTGTAATTTGGGATAAGGTTTATTAAAATGTGAGGCCTTTTGAAAGGGAATTAAATCTACTAAATCTTCTTATTGGCAAAAAAATATTCATGAAAAACTCGCAATTTTAACAAAAAAATAACCAACCGTTGTAAATGCAATACCATTGCTATTAGCAACAAGATTTAAGAAAAAAGAAGAGCAGAAAATAGATATTTTAGTCAATCCACTAGAATACCAATATGAAAATTATGATCTCTCTATTACAGCTCCCAGTATGGAGCAAGCCAAAAACATTGCTTCTTTATTCATTAAAACAGGACTAGGTGATTTATTGCAAGGGAAAAAGTTTAGTAGCTTATGCTACTGGACTAGATGTGGGATTAGACTCTAATGGAAGAAAAAATGGAAGTGGACAGCAATTGAAAAATTTTGTTGAACTTTATATTAAGCAATATTTGTAAAGCTCTAAACTTACCATACTTAAAAGAAGCAAACTCTATTAAAATGAACTGTAGTATTGATATAGCAGTTAGTAGATCTTCTAGAATGGTTGATTTTATGTTATAAATAAAAGAGGAAGGCTATACCTCTTTGAAGTAAACTTCTATGGTTAGTGGTTCAAAATTAAAATCACCATCAGCAGAATATAAAAAGATAACTGAATATTTAAGAAGAGAAAATATTGAATTTATCTGGATAACAGATGGTGCTGGATAGATAAGCATACTAATACTGTTAAAAACGCAGAATACTTATTAAATTTAGAAATATTAAATAGTGGATGAATAAAATACGTATGCAATCTCTTTAGCTTAGAGCTGTTAACATAGAGAAAAAGCAAATTATACAGACTTAAACCATAATGATTAAATCAACTGATGAAAAATTCTATCTTTTTAGAGGAAACTCGATTGAATTATAATACCAAGAATCAATCATAAATTTTATATGGTTTTTGCTGCCCTCCTTATTTCTTGTATAATGGTTAATTATCAATATAAAGTGGTAAGCTTGCTCCTATTAATAAAGGTGAATAGGATAATTAAGGTGTATTTTATGCTGTAAACGAATTTAGCAGAGAGTGCTTTCTGTAGTTCGTAATATTGCGAATGAAGAGGGTCATATCTGGGCTAGTGGGAGAATTCACAATATTTTTAGTATTGCTCAAACTCTACAACAGCTAGATTTTAAAATTTTGAATTCGGGGACATGGCAAAAGACTAATCCACCGCCTAATTTTTTATGCAGGTATTTTATACACTCAACTGAACAGATTATTTGGGTATGAAAAAATAAAAAAGCCCCTCACTATTTCAATTATGAATTAATGAAAGAGTTAAATGGTGGTAAGCAATCGAATGATGTGTGAAGTTGCCAGCAATAGTACCCTGGGAAAAAAGTTTACTAAACACCCAACTCAAAAACTACTCTCTATTTTAACAAGAATAATATTAGATTCTTCTAAACAAAATGCTTTTGTATTAGATCCTTTTACAGAAAACGGTACAACAGGAATCGATGCAAATATCTTTAATATAAGATTTTTAGGAATAGATAAAGAGAAGCAATTCTTAGATATAAGCAAAAAACGAAAAATTGAACCCAAGCTAAACGCTGAACTTTATAGGAATAGAATAAGAGGGTTAAATAATAAAAAAACAGCTTAAGAGAGCTTTAAGTAGCTTATAATTTTTCTTAGTTGCTTAAAGTACGCAATGCCTAGTTACCTGCATTAGCAGTAAGTAGTTTTTTTATTTGGATTAAAGCAGCAAAGGATATTATGATTGATATTTTTTTGCATTTAAGCTATACAAAAAAAAATTATACAGACCCCCATGTATAAAAAAAAGAATTATTTTTGGTTATATTTTTATAACACCTAAAAAAATTACTACTTATGATAAAAAAATTAAGCCACTTATTTCTATTCGTTTTAAATCAGGAAAAATCTTTAAGTTTTTTTGTAGATAAGCTAGGATTTGAAAAACGTGACGATAAAATAATCAATTCTAATGTACGTTGGCTAACAGTAGCTCCAATATTACAAAATGAAATAGAAATTGTTCTACATCTACCTGGAAGCGGACTAATCAATCTATCACAAAAAGAGCAACTATCTCAAGTTGGTAAGCAACCTGGATTTTACTTTGCCTGTGAAAGTGTTCAACTAATGTACAAGAAACTAAAAGAACAAGGAGTTAAAGTATTAGGAGAGCCTGAAAAAGACTTTTGGGGGACTAAGGTTTTTTTTGAAGACCTATATGGTAACATACATCTAATGATAGAACCAAGATAGTAATATTAAGTTTTAAATTAGTGTTTTTTTATTGTAAAAAACTATTCTTAACGATTTTTTTATTAAAAATATCAATAGATTTGATTTTAGCCTGAATAATTTGTGCAATATTCCTTCCATTATTTCCAACATTCTAATTGTATTTTTATTAGAGAACTACTCTTTAGCTAAAGCTATTGAGAGCTTTCTAGGTGGCATGAAGTTGGTTTCTTTTTTTAACGCTTCTCTGCTACCAACACAAGTTATTAGAATGGGGCTTTCCTATTTAGTAGTTTAATATCTTTTTTGGGATGTGTGGTTTGCGGTTTTTTGGTGCACTACCCTAAATACCATCACTAAATATAGGATAGAGAAATACATGGAGATAAACAATTATTGCTGCTATGTCAAGTGATTATAGTTGTAGTGATGGGAAAAATTTTGTACACTTAATTTTTGTAACAAAATATAGGCAAGGTGTATTTTCTAAAAAAATGCTCTTTTAAAATGAAAGAAACATTTGAAGTCTTAGGTAAAAAAATGAAAGGAGAACTTTTATAGTTTGGTGTTGGTGGTAATATACTTCATTTAATGGTTTATATAATCACTAGGATAGCTTTCTCTAATTTTGTAGGACGAACCTATTGGTATGAAGTAAGAAAGAAGTTTGGCAAACAACTAAAGTCTAAGGCTATGGGGTTCTCATTTACAGAATTCTAGATACTAAAGAGAGTGTCTTGTGGTGGAGCTACTTTATGAGAGTATGTAAATAAGTGGTGAGCCCATCTTACATAAAGGGTGCTAAACAATCTATAAAAAAAGAGGAATGATAAGTAATAAACTCAATAGTAGGTACAGGAAAAAATAGGCGCATTTGACTAGAGAGATAAAGTACCAGAGATTTCCTACGCATCTTGTTCAATGACCATTAAGTAGTTTTATTTTAAAAAGGCTTATATCTGATTATTCTTTTTTTTAATAGATTGGATAAAATAAGCACTGTACTAAAACTTCTTTGTTTAGCGTATTTATTAGCAGTTAAAATTCTTGTCAGATAAAAATTTAAAGAAGCAAAGTTGTTCCAAATAGTCTATAAGTTCACTACAATATCCAAATTCTATTAGATTCTTATTTCACTAAAATAATATGATCTACAACCCTACTTGCTTATTATTCATTTAAGCCCTTATCTCCACTGTCATAAACTTCAATACCGTATAGATCGCTTAACGAATTTTTAGATTTTTCAGAAAACTCTAACTTATCTATGTGTATTGATTCCAAGTTAGGAAACGACTCTTTAAAATTAAGCTCCTCTATAAAGGAGTAAATTTTTTCATTCATTAAAGCTGGAAATGATAAATGCTTTATATTAGGCAAATAATTGCACCTCTCAATAAAATACTCCCAATCACTCTTATCCCACTCATTAATTTCGTATAATTCCAAACATAGTGTTTTTATATTATTAAGTTCTTCTAGCTCTGTAAAAATAGCCCAATACAGTTCTGAATCTCCTTTTATCTCTTCTATAGTTAACTGTTCTAGATTATCCATTTTTTTTAGCTCTCTAAAAAGATACAATGTATCTGATAATACTCTATCCACATATATAGTTGATAACTTCAAATTTTTAAGGTTATTTAAGTTTTTTAAAATCTTTACAAAAGAATGCTCACCAAAGTCATTAGCTTCTTCAAAGAAATCAAGCTCTTCTTTGTTTTCCAAGCATTGTAAATTTATTGATAAAGATTCTAGATTTTCTAACTTAGATAATAGAAGATTTAATTTCTCTATTGTATTTTTGCTTGTATTTATGCTAGGAATCCCTTTTTTTGCAATCTTGCTTTTAAAATTTCTGTTTTTTTCTTCTCTTTGGTTATCTAAATTTAAATAAAGGACGGATACTTTCTTATATACAGATTTGTAAAAGTCCTTACTTATTTCCAATATGCTTCTTTTTAAAGAGAGATCAAGCCCTATTTTTCTAAAAGCACTAGTTAAAATTAACCATTTATAGCTTCGAATATCTTCATCACAAAAAATACATGTATCAAACATGCAAATTACTTGCCTATAAATACAACCATTAAGTTCACTACAACCTACCCTCTGAGGAGGAAGATATGATGATATTAAATTTATAATATCATTTGGTAGTTTTGTATCCATATATGGGATATGTTTTTTGTTATTATAGATTAATTTCTTATTATTTCCTTCATTACTATCAGAGATACGCTTACGTTGATCTTCTCTATAAAAAGAAGAGATGTTAGCCTCTTGCCTACTACGCTTTTTACCCAAAACACTTGAACTTAAATAACCACCACTACCTATCAAGAGTGATATAGGTAAGATAAGGATAGGCTTTCTAACAAAAATAGTAAGGTTGTTTATTGAATAATTTTGGTTGTTCATTATTTTATAATAATTATTAGTGAAAAAATAAAATATATTTTAGTCAAAACAATCCCATTATTTGCTATTTTGCAGATTCCTTATCAGAAAACTAATAAGTGCTCTATATTGGCATGATAATTATTTCTTTTTTACACTTTAACTGTAAGTGTAATAACAATCTACTCTTTTCTTTAATAAAGAAGAAAATTTATTATATTTATAACTCAAAAAACACTATAATTCTTCTATAATACACTGTTGCTTACTAATTAATTCACAAAATATCATGCCTTCAAAAGTTCACAGCCTCCTATGCTTGTTATTGAGCACAATTTTTGCAAATAAAGTATCTGCCACATCTCACAATATAGAAATTCAAAAAATAAACTACAACGATATAAGTAGCCAAACTACAAATAGTAATACTGGAGAAATGCATCATCTATCTTTCGATCATAATAAATCTGTTCTCAACAGGACTATCTCTTCTATAGTGACAGTAGAAAGCTCAGAGGATGATCTTGGTGTAGTAGTAGATGACTCAAGTGACGGTAACGATATTGCGCTTCAAAATTTTATAGATGACCCCCAATTAAGACAACATATATCAAAAAAATATATTTTTTGTGCATCTACCTTTTTTGGTGCTGCTGGTGGACTTGTTGGTATTGCTCTGAGTCTGGCTTTTGATACAAATACTGTTGCTAGTGGCTCTGTTGGGTCTATATTGTGTACTTTAGTAACTAGTATAACATTAATTAAGAAAAGACAAAGATATTTAAATAACCTATAGGTGTATATTATGCTTAGGTCTCTATTATTTTGGGTTGTAAATCATTGAAAATATTTAAAACTTCGTTGTTTCCCATCTTTTTTGCTAGATCAGCAGGCGTATCTCCATGAGAGTCTCTAGCTCCATAGTCTATTAGTTTTTTTTGAGTAAACAACCTAACTAAATTTGCATGGTTTTTTTCAATAGCAAAGTGAAGTGGAGTTGTCCCCTTTTTTAGCTTACTATTAACATCTGCTCCTTTGTCTAAAAGTAATTTTGCTACCTCTTGATTACCTGCTAAAACAGCACTAAAAAGTGGAGTCCAAAAACTATCTTTTTTCTTACTATCAACATTTGCTCCTTTATCTAGAAGTAGTTTTACCATTTGTATATTTCCTATTAAAGCTGCATTGTGAAGTGGAGTTTCACCATTTTTTTGACTACTATTAACTATTTCTTTATTTTTTCTTATAAGCATTTTTGCTATCTCTAAATTATTTGATTTTACAGCAAAGTGTAGTGGGGTTTTCCCATTTTTTAGCTTACAATTAACATCTGCATTTTTATTTATAAGTAGCTTCACTTTTTCTACATTATTTTCTCTAACAGCAAAGTGTAGTGGAGCCCATAAACTTCCTTTTATTTGACAATCAACATTTGCTCCTTTTTTTAAAAGCTGTTCTACTATGCTTTTATTCCACTTTCTGCTAGAAATGGCAAAGTGTAATGGAGTCCATAAACTTCCTTTTATTTGACAATTAACATTTGCTCCTTTATCTAGAAGTAGTTTTACTATATTTTCACTTTTTGTCCTAACAGCATAGTGTAGTGAGGCGTAGCCATTTTTTTGTGAAGCATCAACTTTAGCACCTCTGTCTAGAAGCAGTTTTACTATATTATATTTTTTTGTTTCTACCGCAAGATGTAGTGAGTTGTAGCCATTTTTTAGTGAGACATCGGTATCAGCACCTTCATCTAGAAGTTTTTCTACTATTTCATCTCCCCATCTAAAGACAGAAAAATAAATAGGGTATAGTCCATTTGGTAACTTAGTGTTAATGTGAGCTTTTTTTCTTTTGTTCGCAAACATAGCTTTGATTGTTTCTAAGTCTTGATTGTAAACTGCAATATGAAATGGTGTAAATGTATTATTTTTAGCTGGCATATTAGGATCCGCATTCTTAGTTAAAAGAATCTTAACAAGATCATTATGTTTATTGCTAACAGCATAATGCAATGCACAGTATCTAAGCCCTTTCTTATTTTCTTTTGATTTCATATTAATAAGATTAGGGTTTATCTTAATAAAATCTTTAACAGTTGCTCTTTGTCCTCTTGCAACAGCATTGTGAAAGTCATTTAATTTTTTTTCTTGCTCTATTGTGGCTTTAGAGCTTTTACTAAAAAAATTTAAAAAAGATGCAGTGACAATTGCCACCCCCCCAGTAGTACTAAGTATTCCTGATTTTGTGGAGTTTTCTTCCTCTGTTTCTTTACTTTCTTTATCTGGTTCCTCACTACTTTGGGTTTTATTTTCTGTTACCTTTTCTTTTTTACCTGAGCACTTTAATTTTATAAAAGGAAACAATAATAGGGAAAAGACGATATTTCTTAATTTTAGCATATAAATTAATGAATTACTTTGTAGATATATTTTGCATTTTTCTCGATTTTTATACTTTATGAAAAACTTAAGCAAATCTTATAAAAATACAACTATCCTATGCTGTGTTTTTTCGAAACATAGATGATAGAAAAGCCTATTTTTAATAGGCTCTTTTGCTAAAGCGCTAGCTTTCTAGGGGGGGGTGGTGAGCTCCTTTCTTTTTTGACTATTGTCTGTCTGGAGCGTAAGTTAGAGCAAGGCTTCTTAACTCTTATTTTGGATATAGGCACTTCTTCACAAGATAAAACTCCTCCTTACACGCAACTTCTTAGATAAGTTTAGTATTAATTTTATTGCCCGTTGTTTAATAACTATTATAAGTATTCTTATCTCACATTATTTCTACGTCACAGTTAATATATAAAAATATAGGTTGATTTTTACTATTACCTGCGCACAAAGTGAGGGCTTAGCACATTCTTTATGTTTTGATGAAGCTCCCATTAAAGACTGTTTTTGCTATTGCTTTATTTTTTTACCATTCCCTGTTCTCACCTTTGTTTGCCTAAGGTTTTTTTGTCATTTGCTTTGTTTTTAAGTCCTGAAAAACAAGAACCTTAGCTTATTTATTATTAACTAATTTAGGGCTTGCTTGATGACAAAAATTTTCCCTTATGTTTACTCTACTCTTGCATAGCGTAAAAAAAGGATAGTCTTTGCTTTAAATATTTATTTTACTTCCTTTTTTTGCCTTGAAAGGGTTTTTAAAAAATGTCTCAGAATGCCTAAAATAGCTTTATTTTTTCTCTTCTCTACTAAGCTTAAGGTCAAAAGAGCCCTCACTCTTTAGAGCACTGGATAGGTATTTTACCCCTTCCCTCTATTGATGGTATGTTTTTATAGTCTTTGACTTTGCTTTTTTTGAAATGCTAGTTGTTGTTTATTTTGAATTTGGCTTCCATAACAAAAAGAAACTTTGATGCTTATTGTTCCTCTTTTTTATGTAAAGAGAATTTGGAACCTTTATAAGAGCAATGATTTTTAACAATCACTTAGCCTAAGTTATTAGTATTACTTCTTAATAGAAAGTCGCATTACTCTCCACATTTAATGAACATAAAAATAATCATAGTTAAATGAATGCTTCTTCTGTTATCTATTATTTTGATTTAGTGTATGAAGTCAACATTTTTTGAAAAAGTTTTGCGAACTGCTATACTAATTGGTTGTGAACTACTTTGACAAAATACTTTAGGCATGAGAGAACCAAAATTTTTTATTTTGTCCTATAGTTGTGTAGTATGTTTTAGGCAAAGTAGGATATTTTCTTTCTTCAGATAATACGACTCTTACCATATTCGGTTTGTTGAATTCCAAGTATAACAATAGGTAAAACTTGATTTCTTTTTTTGTGGATGTGTTGGCTGAGCTTTTAAGAATATTCCTGTGAGCATGTAACATTATAAAAATAACTTACTTTGAAAAACATAGGTAAAAATAGGCTTAAGTGAAAGGGATAAAATAAAGCACCGATATTGCCTACGTGTTTTTTCAAATCATACTTTAATGTTTTTTATTGACTATCAAATTATTATTTAGCTAATTCACATAACTATGTAAAAATTAGTATTTTTTTAATGCTAAAGATTTCCTAAGTTGTCCCCCTATAATTTTTTTACTTTATGAAATCATCAGATTCATCTAACTCCACACTAAAAACAGCTCTTCAAACCTTAGAAAAAAAGTATGGGAAAGGCGTCGTAATACAACTTAAACCAAAAGAAATCCATAATATACCATCAACCTCCACTGGCTCTATTACATTAGATAAGGCTCTTGGTGTTGGTGGAATCCCTCATGGTAGAATTACAGAAATTTATGGGCCTCCATCTTCAGGGAAAACTACATTAGCACTACATATAATAGCAGAAGTTCAAAAAAAGGGAGACAAAGCACTATTAATAGATAGTGAACATGCCTTTGATCCAATTTATGCACAAAAAATAGGAGTCAATGTAGAGTCTTTATTTGTTGCACAACCAGAGTATGGAGAGTTAGCATTAGAAGTAGCTAGCCAAATGATTAAAACTAATGAGATAAAACTTATTGTAGTTGATTCCGTTGCAGCTCTAATACCAAAAAGCGAACTACTAGGTGAGATAGGAACACATCAAATAGGCAGCCAGGCACGGCTTATGTCACAAGCATTGAGAAAGCTAGCTAGCTACACCCATCAAGCTGATGCCATATCTATATTTATTAACCAAATCAGAAATAAAATAAATATTTCTTTTGGCAACCCAGAAACAACCTCAGGAGGAAATGCTCTACGCTTTTACTCATCTGTTAGATTAGATATACGTCGCTTAGGATCAATAAAAATAGGAGAGGAAGAAATTATTGGAAATAAAACAAAAGTTAAAGTTGTTAAAAATAAAGTTGCTCCTCCATTTAAAAGTGCTTTTTTTGATATTATTTACGGTAGAGGTATATCAAAATCAGGAGAACTACTCGACCTTGCACTTAAATACAAAATAGTTAATCAAGCAGGGTCATGGTTTACCTATGGAGGCCAGAAGCTAGGCCAGGGTAGGCAGAATGCATGTAATAATATTGATAAAGAAAAAGATATTTTTAATGAACTAAAAGCAGAAATTGAAAAAAAGAAGTAACTATAAAAATATGTATAACATTAATTTTAATTTCTTATTTGGTGAAGCAGCCTATTTTTGTTATATTCAAAAAATAGCAGTATTTTTATTCCAATAAATAAATAAACCCTAGCCTTCTTTAAATGAGTTCCTCTAAATATATATATTCATTACTATTATTTGCAAGCTGTGTGAAATCTATCAATTCATCATCAAATGATATTGAAAAAGAAGAAACTTATGAATTCGTAGGTTTTGAATACTCTTTTAAAGAGGTTAAGTCATTATTTATCTCCTATGCTATTTATAGGCTGCTTATTTCTTCAGTTTTTTATTCAATTAAATATTATCCCATTGATAGTTTAGAGAAATTTAAAAAATGGCAACCAAAAGTTTTTCTGACATTCTTATTATCTCCTTTTAGGGTTATATATTTTATTGTATTACACAAATATCTAATTAATAATGGTGCTATTCATAAATCATTACCTCTCAATTATTTTACTCCTGGAAAGTTTAGCTTAATTTTAAAAAAATTAACACCTTCAAGATTGATTCCTTGTCTGGGAATATTTGATATTTTTTATTTTCTTTTGATTAGTATCATTACTTATTTTACAGTAGCCCAGAAGCATATTACCTTTATTTATCATATGTGGTATATTGCTGAGCCTATATTAGTAAGCTCTTTGTATTATTACACGACTCTATTAACAGAATAATATTAATTAAAAACCATTGGTTTATTATAATTAACACAGTTTTTTTTAAATTGCATCTTGAGTCTGCCTGCTAGAATTCTCTCATAAACACTAACCACAACATTATTAATGTTAAGCAAAAAGCAAATCCGAGCACTAAAACTCTCAAATGTTTTTATCTCTGAATTTACTTGAGGAAAAAATATATACTTAACGCAACTGTAAACACAGAATAATAAAATTTACATAGTTTCAACCATAAACGATTTATTGAAGTGAGAGCAATAATTATAGCCCTGAAGCTCAGAGCTGCATCATATAGTTACGATAGCATTAATGACAATGAAAATAATTCTAATGAGTTAAAAGATCTTATTAATAGCCCCAAGTGAACACATTTCACTCAGCCTAGAACAAAACAAAAGTTACATTAGAATAAAACTAAAACCTCCAGCTTTGTTACTAGAGCTACCAGGGAGAATACTTGCATTAGAAGCATTAAAACTATTCTGATTATTAAAAAAGAATGAGAAATAATACTTTCAGCTCTACTAAAGATTATTTCACGGAAAAGCAACTTTAATAATTAGAACAATAAATCAAAATACCATCATTTAGATTTATTTATATCAAGATTAGAGTAAAAAAATTATCCTTAATCCTTATAACATCTACGCTTTATAATAAAATCTTTAGTTATCTAAAAGAGCTTTACGCTTATTTGCAATATTATATAGTTTAATAATACTTAAAAAGGCAAATGAAAGTTTTTGCAAAAGCAACTAAAACTCTTGTGCTGATGCAGCAAGAGAATATTGCCCCTTTTTATTTTGCTATTTTGCTGCTACTTGCTCGGCGCCTACTTTAATCCTTGCTATTGCTTGCTTAAATTCTGCATTAAATATTACTGTTTCTTCTTCTTTTGCTGCATTCTTTATTACTGTTGCTTTTTCATTTATTGCTTTAATTATTACTCTTGCTTCTTCGTTTTCTACTTTCAGTATTTTGTGTTTTTCTTCTTTATACGCTTTAATCCCAAACCCTGCTGCTTTAGATTTTGCATCTAATTCGTAAAGTTTTACATTAGTTTTTGCTTCTAATTCTTCAAGTTTTATATCAGTTTTTGCTTCTAATTCTTTAAGCTCTGCTTTAGTTTTTGCTTCTAATTCTTCAAGTTTTATATCAGTTTTTGCTTCTAATCCATCAAGCTTTGTTTTTATTATTGCTGTTACTTGTTCGGCTTCTGCTTTAGTTTTTGCTGCTTCCTCTGAATCAGTTATTGCTTCATTAGTTGTTACTTCTTCTTTAAGTTTTTTTTTAATTATTGCTATTGCTTGCTCAAACTCTGCATTCATTATTGCTGCCTTTTGTTCTGTTTCTGATTTAATTATTGCTTTTGTTTCTGCTTCTGCTTCTATAATTATTTCAACTAGTTTTAGGATAGGCATTACTCCATTAAGTTTTGCATAAGTTTTTGCTTTTAGTTCTTCAAGCTCTGCATCAGTTTTTGCTCTTAGCTCTTCAAGTTTTGTTTTTATTATTGCTGTTACTTCTTCGGCTACTGCATTAGTTTTTACTGCTACTTGTTGATGCTCTATTTTAACAGGATCAGTGCTATGACTCAACAAATTACTTGCGGCTAAACCCGTATGAGCTTCTTCGGACTGTTTATGTAGTGAGGTTGAGTGTACGATGCTACTCCCAGTAAATAAAGATAAAAGCATTGAGAGCTTTACTATTCGATTTTCATTTTTATTTAATTTCATAATATTTATTTTATTAGTATTAGCAGCAAAGCTAACATTTTTTTTTTAAAATGTGAGACAAACACACAAGGTTATAATATAGGTTGCGTTAGAAACTTCTATAAGTGTAGATATTGCGGTACGCTTAAAGCAAATATTTAGATTTATAATCATCTAAGGTAGACAGGTTTATGGTGTGTATCCAAACACAAAACCAAATATTATATCTAAAGAAATAGAAATACTCAATGAGAGTCTTTTTTTAACTCGCAAGTGTAGAATATGGAGAACTAATGTAAAACCTAGCTTTTAAGCCTGTTTCTGTTTTAATATGATATAAAATAGCTTAATACGACAAGGGAACGGTTATATAGCGAAAAAACTTCAGTTGCTATATCTGTTGGGGAACCGTAACGCTCAGATAAAACCTTGATTGTATTTTTGCTTTGTTTCTCAAAAGAGATTGTTTACTTTGGCTCTAATTTCTTTATATGTTTATAGCTACTTAATTTTTCTAAATGTTTTATTTGTTTCTTAAGTTATTACTACTTTATTAGGAAGTCTTTTTATGCATTTTTCTATATTAGTTTTGTTATCCAATATGCCAGAAAAATCTAGCTTACTCTCGATTAGTAATTTATTTTTGGTTTCTTTAATCAATTTAATAATTTTTGTGTTGCTTTCACCTACTGCAATGATTAAAGGTGTTTTTTTGTGTTTGTCTTTATCGTTAAACTCAATGTTTTCCATATTGTTAGTTTTCTGGCATAATTCAAGTTATGGCATTTTAAGGCAGCTATTAACTTTTTTCTATTGACTAATTTGTCACTATTGTTTTTGGTTGATAAAGGCTTCTTGTTCCAAGCACAAAAGATATAGCAAATACTTTTTTTTTATATTCATATATATGATGTTTTAAATTGTGTGCCTGTAAACCTAATGCAATTAAATTAGCATAGTTTTATGTTGGCATAAAAAACAACAGTGCTTAGTCCTAAAAAACCTAATGGTAGTTTTCTTTTTTACAAATGTTTCTAAAGACCTATCTACTATCATAGGTAATTAAATATTATGACCTACCCCCTCAAAAATAACGCTACTTATAAACTGTCCAAAAAATTAAAAATCTTAGCAATAAGTAATTATTAAAAATCCCCCAAGATTTAATACAGATATTATGGAGCTATTAAAAAAATCGTTCCGTTTTTTGCTGTTAAATAATTAGTAACTAAAGGAGCTTTTATGTATGTGGCAGGAGAGTAAATATAATGGAAGATTCATATATACTTACTCTCAGTAATGCTAAAGAATTATTTAAGAGTGCGCTGAAACTATCTAACATCTAATTAGTTCACTACAATTAAGGGTTTTTAGGCTATCTAAAGTTCTATTTTGTAGATGTAGATGTATGTGGCTCTTTATCTCTTACACACTTTTTTAAACCCTTTGAACCTGGGGTTTTTAACATAAAAATTTTAAGATTTCTCTAAGTGCTTAACGAGTAATCTTAGTGCTTTTGCTCGCTGAGAAAAAGTATTTTTCTCTGCTCTTGTTAGCTCTGCGAAGCTACGCTGATTATTTATGCCATCTATCTCTGGTATAAATATTTGTGTAAATCCAAATCCTTCGCCTAAGGTAAAGGAAGAGATTTTGCCATTTGATATTCCAGTAAAAAAGTGAGTGTTTTTACCATCATAGTACGCTATTGATGTTTTACAATAAGCCCTACTTCCTCCATGAAACTCTGCTATTTTTGCTACTCCTAGTTTTTCAATATAAAATTTAGTCAAAGCCCCAGGAAATCCATTTATCTCCTCAATAAACAAGCCAGTATCCTCACAAAAAAACTCACCATTAATCCTGTTTTTTGCATCTTCAACTTTTTTCCTAATAACAGGCTCTATTTCAATAGATTGTATTTCTTCTAGATCTAATTCTTCTTGAATAACATTAAATCCTAATAAAATAGAGCTAGCTTCTGTAAATTTATATTTGCTGCTGGTGAGGAACTTAATTGATTTTATCATAATAATTAAAACTTATAGTATCTTATGCACTTTTATTGTATTAACAAGCGAATATCTTTTTATAAAACGAGTAAATAATGTACTTAGTTGAAATAAAAATTGATATCTTTTCTCTATTGAAATCAGTCATTCTTGGATTGCCTTAATAAACATTATAGTTGATATGCTGCCTCTTAGTTCTTTCAATACAAGAAATAAATAAAGACCTACTATCTGATGTTTTTTTACTACCACACACACATAGACTCTAGAGTCCACAATTACCTTTTTACTTTCATCAGTTATTAACGATGATTTTTAAACAGAGTCTCAAAATTAGCATTTTTACATCAAAAGATAGATGAGAAATTATGAAGTATTAACATAGCACATTATTATCCCTGTATAAAACAAGGGTGCTTTAGGCTTTTTTAAGAAAATAAAGGACTTGCCTTGATTTTATATATGTTTATATACTTATCTTTTTCTACCATTTCTACCATAAATTCAAAATAATTATCTTTTATGTTGTTTAGCCATCTTGAGTTTTCCGCTCTAGCCTTATAATAATATTGATTCCTGTTGGTGTTTATCGCATTTAAAAATTCTTCTCTTGAACTAAGTGGATTATATGTAGCTTTTTGGGAGTACCAAACAACAAGCCGTAAATTATAAATTACATTCTTTTTAGCTTGAACTTTAATGGGGTACACTTTATTTTTTCCTGAAATTTACCAGACACTCTTTAGCCAAATATTTGATATTGTTATTTCAGCACCTTACATCTCATAACCAAAAACTAAATTATCAGAATCTAACCTATATGAATCTGATTCTAGCGACTTACCATAGATTCAAAGCTTGCAAAATCAAATCCAGTGGAACCTAAAGCATTAAATGACTTAACTTACAGGAGATTTGATTTTTTATTATCTGGATCTAAATAAAAATCAGGGTTTTTTTGAGAATTTGGGTTTTCTTCATAGGTAATTCCTTGATTCAACATCCATAATTTAAGCAATTCCTGAATTAAGTTACCCATAGAATCTATAAATAAAATCTTTAGTGTAAATAAAATAGAACCTCATTTGACCTATTAAACTATAATCATCTACCAATTTTTTGTATAGTTGCTGTGCATTTATTTTGCTAATAAAGTTGATATAAGTCTTTTTGATATATTCTCAATTACTGGGACAGCAAAAGTTTTACCAATCTTCATCTCCCTGTGACTCTTTTACATTCATTTTAACCCACTCTGGATAACCAAAAAGAAACAATCCTTTTCATCTCTGTTTCTGCTAAAGTTGACCTAACATCTTATGAAGCTAATATTTTATTAATCTCAAAACTTCATTTGCACGTAACAATATTATAACCCTTTGGAAATATAGGATTTTTTTCTACTAAATCATCTAATAGAAGTTTTAATTTATCTGCATTATGGAATGTTTTAATTTAATTATACCTCAGATGCATTCCATAAGTCCACTTAATGCCAAGTTATAAAGACCATTTCTTTTTTCTCCATGCCTTTAGGAGTTTACTCAATATCTCTGTATTTTTCTTTAGAAATTTCTACCCTTGTCTCTAGTTCTCAACTATGAATATTATTTTTTGCACCTATCTCTAATGGATTCACCATGTAATTCTTTTATCTCAAAGTATTTTAATAATAAACTGGTATTTCAGTTGTAAACTACTCTTTAGATAAAGCTCTTGAGGGCTTCTAGGTTAGGAGAGGTGAGTTTATTTTTTGCCCATTTCTGCCACATGCACAAGTTAGGGGAGGCTTATTGCCTCTTAAGTTGGCTACAGACCTCTCTTCACAAAGACAAGACACAATTTCTGGATAACTCCTACGTATAAAGTTTAGTATTAATTTTATTGCCCGTTGCCCGCAGCTTAATAACCACCTAAGCGTTCTTATCTGTATTGTCGGCGGAGCCATTAATACATAAAAATATAGCTTGATTATTAGGGTGGAAGTGAAGACTTCGCACACTCCTAGGTATTATGGCTAGCCAATCTATTTTAAACACCTCTTTGTTAATTTTTTTGCTTTATAGGTGATAAATGCTTCTTTCAAATGCCACCACTTATCTAGTAAAAGTTTGTTGAAGCTTGCTTTACTCCTAGTTTTTTTTAACCATAATCTGTAATTTCGCTTTATTTTACTTTTGAAATATCTCCTAGAATAGTGATATCTCTAAAATTTTCTGGAAGCACCTTCAAATCAAAATGCTTTCTCTCAGATCTCATCATACATTGAGACTAATACTATTTTTTTTAATGCTGATTCAAGCCCTAATCTTATTTCACCAATTCCTAAAATTATATCAATTCTAGACTAATAACAAATACTATTTTCCCTATTTAGTCGCTATTTTTTTTTCTTCTGACTCTGGCAACACAAAGACGTATACTTTGTTGTTCTTTTTTCTTTTAAAGACAACCCTACCCTTTTTACTAGCATGCAATGTATGGTCTTTGCCCATATGAACATTGTCACCAGGATGATGCTTACAGCCACGTTGACGTACAATGATACTTCCAGCCATCACCATTTCTCCCCCAAATTTTTTGACTCCAAGTCGTTTACTATTAGAATCCCTTCCGTTTTTGGTGCTTCCCGCACCTTTTTTATGTGCCATTAGTTTATTTATTAAGTGCTATTTTTTCAATCTTCCACTGCGTATGTCCCTGTCTATGTCCTTGTTTTTTCTTATAACCCTTACGTCGTTTTTTCTTGAAAACAATAATCTTATCATCACGAAAGTGCTTAATCACCTTTGCTTCAACCTCTGCTCCTTCTAAAAAAGGCTTCCCAAAGTGTGAGGCTTGATCATCTTTTATTAACAATACTTCCTTAAAAGTCACTAACTGCCCAACAGCATGAGAAGAACTTGGAGCATAAAATAGAGTATTTGGAAATACTTTTATCTGCTCTCCAGCCACATTAACTATAGCATACATAAACACACAAATTTAAAAATTATAGATTAAAATCTCCTAAATCAAAAAAATTGATTATTAGAAATAATGAGACAAATATACAGATAATCTATGACATCCTCAATTATCAGCCTTTCTTTTTGGCATATTGTGTATATATATATATTGTAAGATTCGTTTAAAAGCTCTAATTTATACCTTGCTTTTTTTTGATACAATAAATTATTTGTTTACTTTTTCAGTCTAAAGTTTTATTTAGGCAACTTTCTAGTGACTATTTACCACAACAAAGCAACAACGAATTCGTGTAAGTAATAGTTTTTCTATCTAATAGTTCGTAAAAAACTTCCAAAATAGCATCTCTGGTTTCACCTTCCTGCTCTAAAATTAACAAAAGCTCCGGGGCAGATATTTCTTTTTTTTCTTTTAAGTGATACAAGATTTTTTTTTTACAACGATTGTATATTTCATTATCAATTGTTTTTATTGTCTTTTTTATGCAAATATCACATCGATTGCACTTTTTGTAAGCAACCTCACCCAAATGCTCAACAAGAAGCTGAGAACGGCAGCGAAAATTATGCCCAACATAATTAACTATTGCTTCGGTTCGCTCTTGATTCTTTTTAAGTGCTAAGCTTATTTTTTTTCTAGATATAGGAATATCATTTGCGGTATATCTTGCTGTTGAGAATGAAATAGTAGAAGATTGCGAAGTTTGATAGTGCTCAACAATGTTTTGTTTATTCATGTCCATAAATCTAGCTTGTAAAAAATGTAGGCTGAGTCCTGTTTTTTTTGAAAAATCATTCAAAGAAAATGACACTTTCTTGTGATATAATTCCATCCCGTAGTAAAATATTAGTAGTTTAGTTATTTTTTGGCTCACCTCTTTTTGAGGTGAGCTACAAAGTTTTGGATAATTTATCTTTAATTTTATTATTGAATCCATCTTATCAGGTCTCTCATACTTTATAAGCTGCTGGGAGACTAACCATTTTAATGCTTTTTTAACCTTTTCACTACTAAGTTTAAACAATAATGAAAATTTATATAGATCAAAAGGATATTTTTTTTTATCAAAGCTACCTACAGCAACCTGGCAATAATTAGCCACATGTTGGTAGACTTGCTTGATAAAACTAAGATCTGGGATTTCAAATAATGAGTTTTTTTCGAGTTCCTTTATTTGGTGTGATTGGTAGCAAAGAATAGCGTAAGCTTTTTTTTCATCTCTGCCTGCTCTTCCTGCCTCCTGATAGTAAGCTTCTAAGCTAGAAGGTATGTATAAATGTAGAACAAGCCTTACATTTGGTTTGTCAATACCCATACCAAAAGCATTTGTTGCAACTATAATCCGATTAACTCCATTAGTCCAGGCTTTTTGATTCTTAACTCTCTGCTCTATTGTTAATCCAGCATGATAATATGTAGCAGATATTCCTTGGTGAATTATATAAAGAGCTAAATCTTCTGCTTCTTGTCTTTTAGAAACATATACAATAGAACTTCCTTGTATACTAGTAAGGGTATTCTTTAAAAACTCAAATTTATCCTCACATCTATTTACTATATAAGCCAAATTAGGACGCACAAAACTTTTTTTATATATCCTTGGAGCAGACATATTGAGCCTCTCTATAATTTCTTTCCTCGATTTTGGAGTTGCAGTAGCTGTTAGTGCAACTATGTTAACACCTATTAGCTTCTCACATATTTTTACTATTTTTAGATAAGCAGGCCTAAAGTCATGCCCCCAATCAACAATACAATGTGCTTCATCAACTACAATAAGATTAATCTTCATTTTGCCTAATCTTGCCAAAAAAGTAGGATTCCCCAATCGCTCTGGAGCAATGTATAGAAACTTAAGCCTACCATAAACAGCTCGCTCTAGAGCAATATCAATCTCTTTATAACTCATTCCTGAGTGAAGTGCTAATGCAGAAATTCCCCTTTTTTTTAGTTGCATAACCTGATCCTGCATAAGAGAAATAAGTGGAGAGATAACTAAACAAAGTCCATCCTTTATTAACGCAGGGATTTGAAAACATATTGATTTGCCACCACCTGTAGGCAGTAATACCAGCAGGTTTTTATCTAACAAAATATCATTTATAATCTCTTCCTGTAGTGGCCTAAATGTAGAATGACCCCAATAACTAAATAAAACTGATTTTAATTTTTTATTCATAATTTTGAGAATAAAGAGTGGTTAATATTAAAACTTTAAAGATATTAGTAAGTGTTTTTCGAGCGATATATACATAAAGTGCTATGTGTTATGTGCTTTTATTACAGAAAAGTATTAGATAAATTTTAATTTTTATTATCTTTTGTATATCTTAATAAATATTTCACCCATTTTTTACATAGCTTTTGCTAAATTTGAATATTAAAAAACAAGACAAATATGCTCAATAAAAAATTTACTTGGCTCGTTACACTTCTTATCTCAGGAGTATCTATTTTCTATCTCTCTTTTACAAGAGTAGCTCAGAGAGTGGACAGAGAAGCAGAAATTTATGCAACAGATGAGGATGGTAGTATATCATATAAAAAGAAAAAAGCCTATTTGAAAGAAAAAGAAGACGAAGTCGTATATAGTTTTTTACATAACAAATATACTTTAAAAGAGGTTAGAGAGAAAGAACTTGCTTTAGGTTTGGACTTTAAGCGAGGAGTACATATTACCCTACGAATTTCTGCACCTGATATTATAAGAGAATTAGTAGGAGAGGTTTCACATGAGCCTAAATTTTTAGAAGTTTTCCAACTAGCACAAAAAAAATATAAAGAATTAGAGTCTGGTGATTTTGTTGAACAGTTCTATTTAGCTCATCAAGAACTATTTCTAAATACCCCTTTTAATAACTACTTTATAAGTAGGTCTAAAGATGGAGGTATTACGCCATCAAGCACAGATAATGATGTTCTAAAGTTTATTCGCTCAACTATAATATCTGAAGTAAAGCGTTCTTTACCTATTTTAGATAATAGGATCAATCAATCAGGCTTATCTCAAGTTACTATAAACCAAACTCCAAATAGTGATACTGTAGAAGTAGAGTTACCTGGAGTTGCTGACACTTCTGGAATTAAAAAGTTATTAGCAGATCCAGCAAAACTTGTTTTTTACTTAGTAGAACAAGATCGTAAAAAAATAGAAAGTATTTACTCCGAACTATATCAAAATGAGTCCTTATCTCGCCTAAAAGAGCTTTTGATTATTGCTCCTAAAGGAAATAGTTACATGGTACTTTGCAAATCAGAAAATGAAGAAGAGATAAGAGAAATATTAAATAGTGATTTATTAACCAATATACCAATAATGGAGGGCTATAAGCTAATAATTGATGCTTATCCAAGTGAACGTAATGAAAATAGCTATTTTTCACTATATCTTGTATCTGCTTGGGGTGGGGAAGGGCTTTTGGAAGGAAATATTATTTCAAATGCAGATATATCTATTGTGGGTGGTAAATATCATGTCACCCTAAAAATGAACCGCAACTATATAAATGAATGGTATGAAATTACAAAAAAGTATATCGGAAGCTCTATAGCTATTACATTGGATGATCAAGTATATTCAGCTCCTACACTACAAGTTCCTATACCAAACGGACATTGTAGTATAAGTGGAAAGTTCACCATTGAAGAAGCTAATCAACTAATTGCAGCTATTACCTCTGGTTCTCTGCCAGCATCTTTTAATGTTGAAAGTGAAACTATTATTGGACCTACTTTAGGCAAATTAGCACAAAAGCAAGGTCTGTTATCTATGCTTATTGCATTAATTCTAATATTGTTTTTTATGCTTTCATATTATGCAGGTGCTGGAGGGATAGCTAATATAGCTCTTTTTATTAACCTTCTATTTACTCTTGGTTTTTTGGCTGCTTTTCAAGCAGTATTTACTCTCTCTGGAGTAGCTGCTCTGCTTCTGAGTTGTGGAATGAGTGTAGATGGTTGCGTGCTTCTTTTTGAAGCGATACGCAATAACCTTAGAGCGGGTATATCGAAGCAAGAAGCAATAAGAAAAGGATACAGTAAAGCATCAAGTGCTATTATCGACTCCAACATCACTACACTGATCGTTGGTTTAGTGTTGTATTTTCTTGGTCAGGGAATTGTAAAAGGATTTGCTATAGTTTTAATACTCGCTATCGGTACAAACCTATTTACATCAGTAATTTTAACTCGCCTTCTTATTATGTTCTTTGGAGTAGAACGTATAGGATATTCCTTTAAATGGACAGAATCACTTCTGACTCAATTTAAAATCAATTTTTATGAAAAAAGAAAATTTGCGTACTTGTTTTCATTCATATTTATCACTGTCGGTATGATGAGCTTATATAAAAACGGACTACCTATGGGTGTTGACTTTAAGGGAGGACGTACATATGTATTTAGTTTTGATAATCCTGTTGAGCTTAAAGGCCTAAAAAACAAATTGGAAGAGTCTCTAGAGGGTTCAAGTGTATCAATTAGAAACTATGGAACAAATAACACTATAAAAATAACTACTGGTTACTTAACTGACACTTCTAATGAAGAGATTGACAAAGAAGTAGAAGCAATCATTATAAAAGGATTAGAAGAAGCAACTGGAAGTAGCTATGTTGACTCTTTACTAGAAGAAAATAGCCATATAGAGAAAAGTGAAAAGACTAATAATGATAGCTTCACATTAGTGAGAAGTAGTCGTGTTGGAGCAAGTATTGCAGAAAATGTAGTAAATGCAGCTAAATTAGCTATTCTTTTAGCACTACTGCTTATATTTTTGTACATTCTACTACGTTTTGGTAGATGGCAATATAGCCTTACAGCAATTCTTGCACTTCTACATGACATATTAGGAGTTTTTGCTGCTGTTGGTATGGCTAGACAACTTGGCGTAACTTATGAGTTAGACCAAGTTGTATTTACTTCTCTTCTTACCCTTATTGGTTATTCTATAAATGACACTATTGTGGTTTACGATGCACTCCGTTTAGAGGGAAAGTTCTCAAGCATAAATGAGCTTATTCAAAAAGCAAATAAAGCTATGAATATTACATTAAGCCGTACATTAATAACATCATTTACTACGCTGCTTACCGTACTAGTCTTATTTTTCTTTGGTGGGGAATCTCTAAAAGGATTCTCTTTTACAATGACAATTGGCATTCTATTCGGGACTTATTCTTCTGTGATGATTGCTACTCCTTTGTCCATAGATTTAATCAGATTGTTAGATCGTAGTAATAATAAAGGTAATATGGATAAAGAAGTGACAAAAAACTAAAGATATCGATATTATAAATCTATTATATTTGTAAATAGGAATAGTTCGAAAATCCTCATTTATTCTTTGCTAAGAACTGCATCATACATTAGTAAGGCAAGTAACATTTTGGCTACTAGTATTACTATTTAGCAATACCAATTTTTTATAAACTCTTTTCACTATAAGGGGAAAATAAAGCTTCTGTTGAAATATAAGTTACGAACTACTCTTTTATCTGAAATTCTTGAGTTATTTGGAGGGATACGATGTACCTTTATTTTTTTGACCATTTTCTGTCTTAGGCGCTCCTCAGAAGACCTATTGCCTATTATTTTGATCTCCTACACTATTGAATAACGATTCATCCCTTTTTCACAACTCCTTATACATAACTTAATATTAATTTTATTGCCAGAGTTTAATAACAATAGAAGCGTTCTTATCTTAGATTATCCCTATATCCGCAACTAATACATAAAACTCCATTTTGAATCTTATGATTACCTTAACTCAGAGATGACTTAGCACATTTTTGAAATGACTTTGTTTTTGTTGTTTCTGCTAATGTCTCCCACATCTTCATTTCAGGAGCACCTATATAGCTATCAAAAGCAATGAAATAACTAATAATTGCATCTACTTTTTTTCTCTATGTATATCAAGAGAGCTGCAATTTGCACCATAATGCAAAAAGAAACTTACTCCTTTTATTAGCAGTATTTATGAACTGATTTTCATTTAAACACTAGTTTACAGATTATTTAATTACAGAGATAGCTCTTTTCTCAAAGTACCCTAAGATATGACACTCTTATTCTGTTGAAGCCATAAGCTATCAAACCTAAAACCTGCCCCAGGAAACATTGTAGTTGATCCTGGGTCAAACCAAGAGCAAGGTAGGTAAAGACCTACTACTTGTAAGTTTAATTTTACTCATAGGCGATATCTACACCATGTATTCTTTTTGAACTTTCTCCGCTATTGAGCGTTGTTTTCTGCAAAACCTTCTAATTAAGCAGTACAAGGACTCTTTGTGTTTATACTCCCAAAAATACTATAATTAAGTGCAAAAACATTGCTTTTTTATAAAAGCGCTTATCTATTATACTTTTTTATCTGAACTTTAAGATTTATCCTTTAAAGATTTTTATCTATCGCCTAGCTGCTCTTAAAGTTAAGGGAACTTCCAAACAACTTTTGGGATGACATGTAGTTTTTTTATATTTTTATCTTCTTGCCTACAGGCGAGTATTTTATTTACTAAGCCTCTATATTGGATTTTGCTATATGGTGCTTGTCTTATTGTTATGTCTTTTAAGCTATTAATAACCAATATACTTTAATGAGTGGCATCCTCTCTTTTTGCTAATTGGTGGATTAGTGGTGAAGCTACTGATATGGATTTTTTGCATTGAATTGTTTGGGATTGCTTCTTATATCATATTTTCTATAACCATGCTTTTGTGTTAATTTTTTAAAAATTTTTATTGCCTTTTACACCTTTTTTACTATATAGGAGCTACGGCTTATTTAATCCTCCCCTCTGAGATTATTCTCTTCTCTTAATACGATTCGAAGCGGTGCTTTGTATGGCTGTTTTGCTGCCCAAAATAGCTTTTTAAACTTAGATAATTCTCTACTACTAGTTTTTGAAGGATAATAAATTAAGATGTCCAATACAAGAAAAAATTGTATAAATATAAAGTGTATATTTCTAATGCATCTACATTTTGGGGTTATTACTAAATATCGTAGAGCTATTTTATTTTTTTTTAGCATCTCGATTTTATGAAAAAAACATATGAGAAAAAGATTGTCTAGATTTAGGAGCTGAGTTAACCGAAATTTAACCCAGAAAGAGCAGCTACACTTATTGCTTAATTATCCGCCTAAAGTTGAGGTCTCTAGAATAGTTAATAGAACAAGGAGCTTCTAGTATGATTATCAAATAGCATTACCCAAATTAAATCTATCAGTGCGATTATTTGTGACCTCATAGCTACTTTGCAGAGCGGATTCTATTAATGTAGTTCGCTCTTATATTTAAAAAATCAATTTACTCATAGCTAAAAACCTATCACATTCCTTATCATAGGCAGAGATGATTTTACAGTGCAGTATTATAAGTTTTTCAAGGCCTTGAGTGTCACTAGTTAGTATTGTATTTTAGAAATAGATATCTCCGATAGCAAAAAATGCTTTTTTGTAACCTTTTGTAGTTCTAGAGGCAGTTTTTTAAGATTAAAAAATGTAAGAATACAAGGATTTTTCGAATTTTATCAAAAAAAGCTTTGGAGAACTAATAGCAAGTTGTATTATTTCAGCTTCCCTGTTAGATTGCTATAGGGGTCTTGTTAGAGTACTGAGTTTTTGAGTCTGTTTTTTATATTCTCTTTTAATGTGCTATTTAATGCCTCAAGTGCCTGTATGTTTTATGCGTTATTTGTACTTCATTTTAAGTATATGTATTATTTATATTAGGAAAGTCAACGACTGTTTTTGTTCTGAACTGCGTCTTATCTTTTCTTAACATCTTAACAAAAAACAAAAATAAGTGATTTTAATATCCAGGGAACAACATCTGCTAGTGCAATATTTTACGAGCCACACCAAGAGTAATTAACCCAATAAAGTTCTAATTTTTTGCTATATGAACTACCACCATATAGGCTTGCAAAAGCTAAGGAATTGGTCAATTCTGTTGACCTAGTAATAATTCCTACAAAAGTAGATGCTAATACATACTTGCCAGAGTGGCTTTGTAAATCTTCTTATTAGTTGGTTTTGTTTAGTAGTTATAGATGGGAAGCAACGTACTAATAAATAAAAACAGGCTTTCCACACCATATTTTATCTTTTTCTACTAAGCAAATATGGGAACTGTACTCTATAACAAAAATTCAACCAAGCCTCATTTTTCAAACTGCGGAGCGAGAGGGATTCGAACCCCCGGTACTCCTAATTGAGTACACTCGCTTTCCAAGCGAGCACCTTAAGCCACTCGGTCATCACTCCTTTTTTTTATGAAAAATTGAAGTATTAGCTATGGTTATTTTTAACAGGCTAATTTGATTCTTTTTCATCAATAAGATCTTGCATAAGTTCTAGTCGCTCTAAGCCTCCGCTAACTTCTGTTTTATTTTTTTTAGTTACAAGATATGAAACCCAAAAAATTAATATTAGTGAGCAAGATGCTAGCAACTTTGTTGCTTTTTCTAAACCATCTGTAGCTCCCTGATGTTGCATAACTGAGTTCATCCTACTACCAAAAGAAGAATAGGTCCCTTCATCCTCTGGCTTTTGCAGGAAAACAACTAGAATAAGCATTAGTGAAACAATAGCTAACAGCAAAATAGATATAATTAATAATAAAGACATAGTAAATAGGAGTAAATGCACTTTCATGCAGGTATATCGCTTCCAAATTTAAAAAAAAACTCATTAAATTAGTGCTTATTTTATGATTTATCACTAATTAATAAATTTTAATGTTATTTGTAACAGAAAAAGCAACTTATTTTGACTGTTTATAGTCAAAGTCCCAATGTTTTTTTTTCCACTTTTTTGCACTAATTGTAAATAAAAAAGATGTTTCTCTTTCTACATTATAGTATACCCATAGGTCAGCTGGAATTTTATCCTTCACATGAAAGCAACTTAATCCTAATTTCTCTGCTACTCTTAGGCTACCTTTATTCTTTTCACTTATAACTAAATTTAAACGATTCAACCGACCAAGGTAAATCATATGATCAACAAGTGCTCGTAAAGATATTGTAACAACTCCACTTACTCCTGTTTGCTTAGGATCACCTATCCAATAAGATGCATAAGAGCCAGCAGGCTTCCCTTTTTTAACCTCCTCTTCATTTCCTTCTTCTGAGCTTATCGTTAACATCCCAAGCAACTGCTCATTGGATGTGTTACCTTTCCTATGCCAAATACCAACATGAATTACCCCTGAGTTTTTTTTCATATTGTGACACAAATTTCTCAAAATAGTTCTAGTACGTAAAGGAGTAATACCGTAATTATGGACAATCGTCTCTTCATATCCCAAAAAATCCTTATTTTTTGAAACAAGATCATAAAAATCCATATAGTCGTAATCAGCTTCTATAGGTCTTAAAACAATAAACTCTTTTCTGTCCTCTTCTGGGTACTCTCTTTCAATATATATAGGAAGACTTTCTGATATAGAGTATCGAGTTATACAATATAGATCATCTTTTTCAAATGGTATTTCAATCTCTCTACCTGTTTCTTGTTGCTCTGGTATTGACTCCAACTCTCTTTTTGAAGATAAGTAAGAGTTTTCGCTACTGTTCTCTTTTTTAGTATTGTAGTAGTAATAAGTAACTCCAGCTAATAGAACAAATGGAACTAAGTATAAAAACTTATTAAATTTTTTATTTTCTATATTACGTTTCATAAAATATAATCTATGGTTATGATAAATAGGTTTGTTTTTTATTTCAGTACTTTATTTTTTAAGTATAAGTGCTTTGATATTTTATAGTTTCACACAAATATACATTTATTAGCTTATTTCGTGTAGTGTATAAGATAATTCATTAAATAAATCAGACCTTTTATCCTTATTTTATATATTTAAGCCCTAAACAAAAAAGTTTAGAAGATTTTTTACTAATAATATTCTCATATGAAAAAAACAGACGACAAATCTTTTTTAAAAGATAATTGTATATTCTGCAATATTATTGCAGATCAAACTAAATGTCATAAGATTTGGGAAGATAGTGATTATCTAGCCTTTTTATCTATTTATCCAAATACTAAAGGGTTAACAATTGTAATACCGAAGATACACTTAAGTAGTTATATTTTTGACCACTCTATGGATGTAGTTACTCAATTAATGAGAGCAACAAAAAATGTTTCAAAGTTACTTGTATGCTCTTGGGACGATGTGGAAAGAACTGCTATAGTTTTTGAGGGTTTTGGAGTAGATCATCTGCACACTAAACTTTTTCCTCTTCATGGAGGCAAATTAGGTATAAAACCTGAAAAAACTTATAACCTAACAAATTTATACATTAAGTACCCTGGTTATATCTCTACACATGATAGCAAAAGCACAGCAAATGAAGAACTCTCTTATATAGCAAAAAAAATAAGAGAAAAATCATTAAAATGATTTTCAATAGATTTTAGTAGTTCTTTTTTTATATTTATTGATAATAGTGTTAGTGTTTATATTATCTTAGCAGCTTAAAAACATTACTAAATAACTGCTTAACAAAGTAAATGCTACTTTCCAATAAAAACCAATCTACCACCTTTTTTCTGAACTACTAGAAATCTTAAGGTCTTAGGTCTTGGTTTTTATGATCTATTGCTTACTCCTCTATACTTTCCTAATCTTCTTCTATATTATAGATGTTTTTGAAAATATTGTGGGCCCACCAGGGATCGAACCTGGAACCTCCTGATTATGAGTCAGGTGCTCTAACCAATTGAGCTATAGGCCCCAAAAACACTCTTTACAATATTAAAGGTTATTAGGCATAAAATTGTCTATTTATACTCCAAATAGCAACAAATAGTTACAAATAAATAAAAATTTTCTTATTCTTACTTCTTATATTATGTTATCCACATTAAAGGAATAATAGTTCTCTACATATCTACTATGTATTATTTCTTATATACTGAGGTAGAACTACATTGCTACTAGTCTTTAAAATGGATTTCTTATTACAAAAGATCTTAGAGTTGATCTATAAATATTACTTTAGAGATAATAAACTAAAGTAAGCAATACAAGAAAATATAGAGCGTGTGCCTTACTAAGTATAGTAGATGTTTTTTTAAAAAAACATCTACTATTTCACAAAAAACATATTTGAAAAAGTGTTATTAAGATTCTTGCTGAGTTAACAGCAATTTAAACAAGTAAAAGACAACCTGTACCTATGGCTTAATTATCCACCTAAATTATTTGCTTTCTAGAGTAGCTCATAGAATAGTTAATATGATAAATATGACTCCTTGTGGAATTATTGAACTTAAAAAATCATTTTCACTGCAAGTTTTTTGTCTCCTGGATACTTTGCAAAGTAGCTGTAACTTTTTACTCTTAAACTAAAAACCCCACTCAACTTATATCCTACCATAGCCATAAGGACTTTTACGATACCCTACTGTAATAAGCTCTACTATCTTTTCTACTACTTTATTTTAATTCATTTTGATACTCATCTTTTAAGTTGTTACCTGTAAAAAACTCACAAGCTACATATAAGCTTAAAGAACACACTATCAAAACAATTAGCATATAAAATTTTTTAGGATTGCTCCATCTTTTCTTTGGGAGGTTTGAGCTGATAGCTTGATAGTTACTAAGTTGCTTTTTATTAGGTTTATAACCTCCCACTACTATCAGTTGAGGTTGAGGTTGAGGTTGTAATTGTGCTTGTGCTTGTGCTTGTGGCTCGAGGCTTCTGCTTTTAGTTTGATTAGAATATCTAAGAGTATCAGGCTCTTTCGTAATAATTACACTCTCTTTAATTCTGCTATTATTTAATTTTTGATTCTTTTTAGGTTTTTTTTGTTGAGCAAGTTGAAGTTCAACTTGCTCAACAGGTTCAAAGTCTTGATATTGTTGAGGTTGCTCTATACCTATATTAGAATTAAGATGTTCGATATATCCAATAAGCTGATCAAACCGAGCCTGATTGCACGAATATTCTGTATTCGAACGAATTTCATCTATGCTTTCAATAATAAATGGTTTATCTTGAGGAAATCTAATAATATATGAGATGATACCATTTAATCCTATTATATATTTATCTATCATTTCTATTTTTTGGTTTTTAGCTTTTTTATCAACTTCATTTGCTATAAACTCATTACTCTTTAAGTTTGATAAATTGAAGTTTAACTTTTTGATAAAAACCTCCTTAGGTTGTTCTGATTTATTGCTCTTAGAACAATGTTCTCTTATATTTTCAATAATTTCACCTAGTATTCTATTTATTAAACAGCTTTCTTTTTCATTTTGCTCAATGGAACTATTGTTATTACTAGGTTCGTGATTATATTTTGCTTTTGTTAGCAATAAGGTAGAAGAGGTACTATTTAAACTATTACAGAATAATAATATTACGGCCAAGAGTAAGCTTTTATTTTTAGTTGACATCATAATTTATATTTCTTTTATCTACAAAAATAACACAAAATTACCATACCAGCAAAAACTCACTTTCTTATGAGTTAATTAAAAATAGTTAATCTGGCAGTATATGATGATAGTTCCCCTACTACTTTCTGCACATATGTTCTATATTACAACCATTATTTTTTTTTAGATTATAGCTCATTACCGAATTAATAACCAATGTATGGTATAAGTATTTTTATATCGATTCTTAAAATATTAAGTTGTTTTTTTAGCTAATCCATTTAATTGAAAAGATAGTCATAAAAGACTATACTGTTTTCTACTAGTTTGTGAACTACTATTTAGTTTTTTCTTAGGTGGGCATAATATAAATTTCTTTTTTGACTATTGCTTGACATAGGTGCAAGTTAATGGGAAGGCTTATAACCTCTTAAGTTGGCTCAATGTCCAACTTTTCACAAAAAAAGACACTCTTTGTCATAACTCCTTACATATGAGTTTAGTATTAATTTTATTGCTTGCTGTTTAATAACAACCTAAGCGCTCTTATAGCACATTATCCATACGTCAGCATTAGCAAAAAAATATAGTTTAACTCTTACCCTACCTGCAGTGAAAGTGAAACCTTCGCTCATTCCCAGGTTTATGATGATCTCTTACTAAGAACTACTTTCTTTTTTTTTGCTTTGGAGCTGGTATATACTTCTTCCCAGTACCACCCCATTATCTAATATAGCTTTATCTTTTAACTATTTTCTGTTATCTGCTTTCTTTGCTTTAGGTTTTTTGGTCATTTGGCTTGTTTTAAGGTATTGGAAAATAATAACCTTAGTTTCTTCCCTATTAACTAACTTATGACTAGTTTGATGACAAAAGTTTTTCCTG
>PJEL010000946.1_pt1 | contig 31749 bp, 24 predicted proteins | sample 1853271 | NCBI WGS metagenome assembly PJEL01 (sample SAMN08108733, study PRJNA415343) | Invertebrate metagenome, whole genome shotgun sequencing project. | host: Globobulimina | place: Sweden: Gullmar Fjord | collected 2015-08 | reverse complement strand
CGTGTGTTCCTCGAGCGCCTGCGGGCCCAGGGGTTCGATCCAGTGCGGATGCGGCTCTACGAGGCTTCGCTCTTCCTGTCGATGCTGCCGCTGCACGCCGAGGCCCCACGCAAGCTCGCCGCCTTTGCGCTCACTGCGGCCGAGATCCTCGACGAGGTGGCGGCGGCCAGATCGTCGAGCGAGGGTCTGCTCCAGCGGTGGTTCGGCAGCCGTTGAGCGAACCCGCCAAGGGGGATGTGCGAGCTCAGGCGGTGAAATTCCTCATTGCGGGCGCTTTTGCGGCGGGTGCGCACTACGCGATTTACGTATCGCTAGTGGTCTACGCGGCGATGGGAGAGGTTCCAGCGACCCTCGCAGGCTTCGTTGTGGGCACCGTCATCTCCTATGCGCTGAACAGTCGGTTCACCTTCGAGGCCGAGCAGACACCGGGGACCTTCCTGCGCTTCTGGCTGGTCACCATCGCTGGCGGCGCGCTCAATGCCGGCTGTGTCTGGCTCCTGGTTCGCGTGGGGGTCCACTTCGCGGTTGCCGGTGTGCTCGCCATCGTCGTCGCCGCGACCTTCAACTTCACCTCCCACCGATATTGGACTTTTGCCACCAAGAATGGAGAGTCGTGATCAGGGCGCTGTGATGCTGTGGCGGCGTTCCTACCAGGAGTACGGCAGGCACACATCTCGCCAGGGCGTGCCATCGTCGAACTCGGGCAGGTTGGTCTCGACACTACCCGGCACCCCAGCGCAGTAGTTGTTGATCCCGATGGACTGGGACAGGCAGTAGCCTTCGCCAGGAGCCGTCTCTGCGCAGTGCAGTGGGGCTACGCCATCGCGGTCGATGCAAGAGTCGACGCAGGGCAGGACGCAGATCCCGGCGTTTGCCGGCTGTCCGGGGTCGCCAGTGGGCTCACACCATGAGTTGTACTCGACCTGCCAGCACGTGTCGTTGTTCACGTCGCAGGGCTCCCCCATCCACGGGAAATCGTAGGGTGTACCCGCGTTCAGGTTCGGGAAGGCCGTTGCATCGTCGAGGGCGACGAAGGTGTATCCGGCGGTGACGAGCTCGATGATGATGCTCTCGAGGGTGTCGACGGTGTACTGATGGATGTCGTGGAAGAGCACCACGCCGCCGTCGTATTGGGCGATCTGGTCGAGCACGAAGCCCTCGTAGTCGTTCTCGTAGCCTGGGGGGATCCGCCAGTAGTCAGCCTGGGTGCACTGTCCGACCACTCCTGTGGCGTAGCACCAATCGGCGGTGTCGATGTGCCATCCAGCGAGGTTGTATCCGTAGCCCCGCGCGATATCGGCCGTCGTACATGTAGAGTCGCCGAACGGGAACCGGAAGAAGGTGGGGTAGACCCCGAATGTCTGAAGAAGCAGGTTGGTGTCATCGATCTCGTCGTGCACGTCTTGATCCGGCAGAGTGGCCAGATCGGCGTGGTCCCAGGAGTGGTTGCCGACGTTGAAGAGTGGTTCGGCGACGATGTCATCGACGATCTGCCAGTGCGCCGGATCTGAGACTTCCTCGCCGAGCATGAAGAACGTGGCCGGGATGTTGTAGCTCTGCAGGAGTGCCATGAGCTGAGGCGTTCGGGTGAGGTGTGGCCCATCGTCGAAGGTGAAGGCGACCTGGCTACCGAGTGGCGCCACATCGGCGGGATCCATGCCCGAGCAACCCGCACGGCGTCCCCAGCCCGCTCCGGTGTCGAGATCGATGCAGCCAAGAGGTGCGTAGTAGCTGGTGTCATGCCCCCAGACCCAGCAGTTTCCGGCGTCGTCGTCGAGGTAGTAGGTCAGGTCCATCCCCGACCACAGCAAGCTGGTGACTCCGCCCACGACGGCAGCAGGTGAGCCTACCTGGTCGAGGTGGATGGTGTCTCCGACGATGGGGTGGCAGATGTTGTAGAGGCCGGTCCCCATCCAGCAGTCCTCGCCGTACCAGCCGACCAAGCCGGCCTCGGTCTCGGCCATTCCGAAGTTCCAGTTGGTGTTCCCGAGGGGGTCGTTGATCGTGACATCGACAGACGATGACGGCGAGTTGCCCGTCCAGAGAACCTCGACTGTGAGGCCGAGCAAGCCAGTATCGGTGTCTGTGTCCGTATCGGTGTCTGTGTCCGTATCGGTGTCTGTGTCCGTATCGGTGTCTGTGTCCGTATCGGCGTCTGTGTCGGCGTCCGTATCTGCATCTGTGTCGGAATCGGTGTCGGCGTCTGTATCGGAATCGGTGTCGGCGTCCGCGTCAGCGTCGGTGTCGACGTCGGCATCCGTCGCGGAGTCTTCGACCAAGTCTGCAGGATCTTCCTTCTTGCAGGCCCAGAGCGCAGCGGTCATCACAAGCACCATCACCAGGTTTCGCACGCTCACCTCCACGATCCGTTATTCCGTGATGGCGGAGAACTATCCGGTGACAAGAGCGCAGCAAACCATTTTGGCGGTTGTCTTCACACTTGTGGGCATGGGAATCATGCTGTACATGACCGATTTCGACGCCTATGAGCCCGAGAGCAAGGTCACTGAGCTCGCGACGGAGACGGTTCGCCGCATTCCCGGCCAACGCACTGCGGACGACCTGGCCAGACCTCACAAGACCGAGGGCCTCCCGCCTCGTCCGCCGCCTGAGCCCCCCCTCAACGATTCCGAGGAGTGGAAGAAGCAGCGCTCCGAGATGGCCACCAACTGGAGAAACCAGAGCATCACTGCGCTGGACCGCTACGCGGCAAAGGTCGGACTCTCCGCCGAGAAAAAGGGAGAGGCGATGGAGGTCCTGATGGAGATGCACGACCGCCACGACGAGATCCGAAGACTATTGGAATCCAACTCCCTAAGTCGAGAAGAGGCCCAGGAGCGCAGAGTAGCGCTCCAGAGCGGGCTCGAGGAGACCATCATCGAGGTGCTTGGCTCGGAAGGGGCCGAGGGCCTTCGCGCCGAGATGGGGGAGATGCAGCGCGTCTACTAGGATGCAGAAGTCGCTATCGCTTCTCTGCCGACGAGTACTAGGGCCCCTTCCCAAAGCGCAGCACGAAGGTGAAGAAACACACGATCGCGAAGATCCACAGCGCCATGGGAACCAGCATCGTGGACAGGACTGAGGCCTGAAACAGCCACAGTCCGGGCTTGGCGTCGAGTTTTTCGCGAAGCTGCTCTTCCACCCAGAAGTCCGCGTCCGCCTCGCTCATGGGCCCATCGGGTCCGGACAGATCGCCAGCGACCAGCAGGTCGCCCTGGGGAGTTCGAATTGTCCACGGAATGGCGGGTTCTGGGCCGATCATCGGCTGATGACACTCCGAACAGGCTGCGACCACCGGCTCGGTCTCGCCCCGGTAGGCGGCCAAGACCGTGCGCCAAGCTGCGAGCTCGGGATGCACAGTCGGCAGTCGCGCTCCGCCGGGGGACTCGACTGATCTGTCGTTGTCTTCCCAGCGCTCGCGCCTGTGGCAGCTGGGGCACAGGATCACGCTCATTTCTGTTCGCCGTTCTCCCAGGTCTCGGACTTGGCGGATGACCCGTCCTCGTTCCAGTACGTCCAGGTTCCGTGGCGCTTTCCGGCCTTGTAGGGGCCTTCCTTCTTCTTTGCGCCGTTCTCGTACCAGGTCACCCAGACGCCTTCTGATTTTCCGGCGACGAAGCGACCTTCACCCTTCTTCTTGCCGTTTTCGTACCAGTAGGTCCAGACGCCGCGGTACTCCCCGAATTCGAAGTCGCCTTTGTACTTGCTCTCTCCGTTGGGCCACAGAGAGGTCCAAGCTCCGTGCTTGACCCCATGGTTCCACTGCTCGGTTCTTTGGGTCTTGCCGTCTTCGTAGAGGTGCGTCGTGGTGCCGTTCAGCTTGTGGCGCATGTATTCACTGATCGTCTTCTTGGCGCCAGAGGGGTAGAAGATCGTCTCCAATCCGTGCTTCTGGTTGTTCAGATACTCGGTCTCGGACTCTGGGCGCCCACTCTCGGTGAAGGTCTGCTCGATGCCGCTCATTCCGTTTGCGTCGTAGTGGGCGATGCGCTGGGTCGCCCCTGAGGGATAGGACCACACCCACTCGCCGATCTCCTTGCCAGCGCGGTAGAACCCGGACCGTTCGATGGTGGCGTCCTCCCGCCAGAAGGTCCACTTCCCATCCTTGGCGCCGGTAACGTGGTTTCCAGCAGACTTCTTGGTGCCGTTGCTGTGGTACTGAACCCACTGGCCGTACTGGGCGCCGTTGATGAACTTTCCCTCCTTCTCCTTCTCGCCGTTGTTGTGCCAATAAACCCAGCTGCCAGCGGCCTTTCCGAGGCTGTACTCGCCGTCGAACCACTTCTGGCCATTCTCGTGCCAATAGGTCCAGTCGCCGTGCTTCTGGTCGGTGAGATAGCGACCGACGCCCTCGTGTTGCCCGGTCTTGTACCAGTAGTTCCATTCACCCTGGCGCTTGCCCTTGACGTACTCGCCCTCGCTCTTCTGGGCGCCGTTCTTGTGGTACTCCTTCCACACGCCGTGGGCGAGGCCACTCATGTAGCTGCCCCGGGCCTTGGTCTGGCCCTTCTTGTAGTACCGCTCCGCAGGGCCTTCCCGCATGCCGTTGCGCTCGCAGTATTCCTCGGTGCCGTCGGGGGGCATCGCTCCGGAAAGCGTGGATCCCTCTGGGCATTCAGGCGTCGCCTGGGCAGTTCCGGACAGCGCGAGTGAGAGAAGGAGTGTGATCATACGCGTTCGTGAAGTCCTGGATGGGGGGGAACATTCCCTGGAACGTGGGCCGACGTTAACATGGGCCGCGCCTGATCCTGGGCGTTTTCGAGTTGGGAAGTGGGGTGTCGGCGCCCACGCATCCCGTACGGGCGCTCGAGGCGTTCGACACGGATTGGCCCTGCCGGTAGGTCGGCGCGCAGTCCGCTCCCGTTCTGGACCGCCAGATCCGGGGAATCGACAGCGACCAGCATGGCGTCTGCGACGAGATCTCCGCTGGGAGACTCGGCCTGCCGGGAGCGAAGCATTGCGGTGGCGGTGCATCCGTCGGGATCGCACATGCTGGCGGCGCTCGACTCGAGATCGCCGTCGCCCAGCAAGATGAGTTCGGGGTGGTCGGCCCGTAGCCTCTCGATTGCCCAGGCGAGGTTTGGCAGGCCTCCGACGGCCATCGCTGGCTCATTGGCTTCTTTGGTTTCGTAGATTCCGCCATGAAAATCGTTGATGGCCGCGATGTGCAGTGTCACTCGAGTGGAGCCTCGGAGGGGCTTGGGGTCCCGTGCTTGCACCCCATCACGATCAGCAGTGGCAGCCAGCGCAAGGCGTCCTCAGGTCATCGAACGCGACCTTACCGCGTTCGTCTGGTTACGGGGGCGACCGATGGAGCGCCTTTCCCGGGACCGGATCCTCGATATTCTTCCCCTCGCGCTCGCTGCGTGGGTGGCGTGGCTTGTCGTTGGTACATGGATGGGGCGCTGGGCCTACCCCTTCGATCTCGAGTGGATGGAAGGGGGCATGCTCGCCCACGCCTGGCGCCTGCAGCAGGGCATGGAGCTTTATCCTGCTCCTAACCCAGACTTCATCCCGTTCGTCTATCCGCCAGCCTACGCCTCCATCCTGGCGATGTTGAGCTGGGTCTTTCCCCTCGGCCACGCCCTTGGTCGCGTCGTCACCTGCGGCGGAACCCTCGCGGCAGCAGCAGCCATCGTCATCGGCGTAAATCGCCACGGCGGAAGCGCGGCGGTGGGCTGCATGGCGGCGGCGGCTTTCCTCGGTACCTACGCCAATTCTGGCGGTTTCATGGATCTGGTGCGCCCCGATACATGGCACGTGGCGCTGCTCGCCTGGTCGATCGTGGCCGGGCTCGAGGATCGAAAGGGAGCTCCCGTCGCGTCGGGTTTCCTGCTCGCCGCCTCTTTCCTGTTCAAGCACAACGCGGCCGCCTTCGGGTTCCCGATCTTGTTCGGGATCGCCCTGCGCTCTGGATGGCGACAAGGGATCATCTTCGGACTGTCTGCAGGGCTGCCTGCGTTGGGGGCGACGCTGTACATGCAGCTCGTCTCCGAGGGGCGATTCCTGGCTTACCTGCTCGCCGTTCCAGGCTCACACCCGATGGACTGGCGTCGCGGCTGGCCGAGTGGGCTCGGGGAGCTCGGGTCCGCTCTGGCTATTCCCCTCGTCGGCTGTGCGAGCTGGCTGCTGTGGCGGACTCCAAAACTGGCTGGGGTGAGTGGCTTGGTGGCTGCGGCGGTGGCGGGGGGCGCTGGTGCGGGGATGGCCGCTTTCGGGTACATCTATGAGCCGGTCTCGGGGGTGCAGTACCCCCCTGACTGGGTTCGAGCCTCGGCCTTCGCCGCGACCGGCATCACAGTGGCGTGTTCGGCGTTGATCGCGGTGTCCGGGGCGCGGCGGCGGAGTGTGTCGTGGCGATGGGCCTATGGAGTCGGCATTGGCTTCGTCGGCTTGCTGACGGCGGTGCTCATGCGCGCCCACCACGGCGGCTTCATCAATGTGTTTGTACCCATGCACTGGATCATTGCCTTCGGAGTAGGCATCGCTGCCGCCCGCCTACGTGCGGATCATCCCGGTTGGTTGGCCTCCACTGCGATCGCCGTGCTCTTTGGTAGCCACCTCGGCTACGTCGGGAGCTCGTTTCCCAGCGGCAAGTTCCAGCCGACCGAGCGGGATCTCGAGGCGGGCCAGCTCGTGGTCGCCATGGTCGCAGAGTGCGAGGGTCCCGTGCACTCGCCATATGCCTCTTGGATCCCGTATCAAGCGGGCTTCGAGCCCAGTATGCACGCCATCGCGCTGTGGGACGTGACGCACAAACGGGGGCCGTTTCGAGAATATGTGGAATCGCTCCATGTGGCGTCGCGGGAGCACTATTGGGGCTGTGTGATCGACGGCGGAAACAGGCCCCTCGGCATCTCGATCCCAAAGCACTACGTGCTCAAAGAGCGCTTCGACATCCCACCCTCGGCACTTCGACCCAAGACCGGCTGGCGGGCCAGGCCCACCCAGATTCTGGTGCCGAAAGAGTGACCATTCGCGACCACATGACGGCCGATCCGGTGGTTGTCTCTGGGCCGGCCAGCATCGAAGAGTGCGCGTTGATCATGCACCGGCACCGAATCCGCCACCTCCCGGTGTTGACCGCCAGAGGGGCGCTGTATGGGCTGTTGACGGACTTCGATGTGTTTCTGCGCGGCGAGATGGTCGATGACGACACCTTCGAACCGTACGACCCGACGGCGACCTGGCTCCAGGCCCACCACCTGTGTCGGCGCGTAGAAGCGAGCGTCAAACCGGGTGAACCGCTGCTCTCTGGGCTCTACAAGCTGCTCGTCACGCGCCAGGACATCCTCGTCGTCATGGAGCAGGATCGGCTGGTGGGGGTGCTGTGTGAGCACGATGTCCTGGGCTACGCCGCCGAGCTCGATGTGGAGATGGCTTTTGCACCCAGGTCGGTCGGCCACTCCTTACGAACGGTGCAGCGCAACGATCCGGCGATTCGCGCCAGGTATGTCATGGCCAATGAACGGATTCGCCACATCGTGGTGCTCGATGGAGACCAGCTACACACGGTGCTTTCCTTCCGGGATGTGGCCGTCGAGGGCGCTCTGACTGAGTCCCGGGCCGCGGGCTCGGTGGGCCCCCGGCATGCCGAACACGCTCCTCTCGGTGTCGGGGTGGCCGAGGCGGCGCGACGCATGGAACAAGGGAGATTCGGGTGCTTGCCGCTAGTGAATGCTGCTGGTACGCCGGTGGATATCGTCACGAGGACCGACGTGATCCGCGCGGTCGTCAACGCCCTCTGAGAATCACCAAGTAGTCCACCGCCTTGCCGCGAATCCGCTCCAGGGTGCCGGGTAGATCGGCAGTGCCACGGTCGACCTTGACGACCACGCGAGGGGCGACGCGGAGGGCTGCCGTGAGGGTTCGCTCTGTCACCGGGTCGTGCACGGCGACTTGCCGGAGGAGTTCGAACCCGGGGGCTGCAGCGCGTGGGCGCTCGTACATCGGGGCGAGAAAGACCGCATCTGCAGCGCCAATCTCGTCGAGGACCTCCGACGTCTCTCCCAGACGTAGGGAGATCCTGCGGGCGGCTTCGAGCTCTGCCGCCAGGCGTGGTACGCCCTCTTCCAAGAGGGAGAAAATCTGCGGGCTTCCTTCGATTCCAGTCACCCGGCAGCCCAGGACTGCCGCGATGTGCAGGGCGTCTCCGGCGAGTCCCAGGGTGCCGTCGACGACGTGTTCTGCGGGGCCAATCGCCCGAATCAGCGGGTGAGATTTCCCGGCCTGCAAGCGGGCGTGCAGCATGCCTTCGTGCACGGTCAGCGATGTCGATCCGTCTCGTAGCTCGTCCCGGTTTCGGCCCACGACATAGGTGAGGCCGTCCCGAAGTGGGCCCTTCCTCGGCGCGAAAGCAGCGTCGCATCGTGTTGCGATCAGGCGCGCTCTGACGATCTGGTCGGCGCGCGGTTTGTCGCTCGTCGTGACGATCATCGCCAGCTGTATCCCCGCACACCGGTCGGGTTGTCCTCCTGCTGGCGGAGGCGGTTCAGGAGCGTCTTGCAGGCCCCGTAGAAGTGGAAGAACGCGAGCAGGCCGAATTTCTCCCGATTTCGAAGTGGCCTCGATCCGCAGATGAGCTTGTCGTCGATGAGGCCGCCGTCCTCGAAGTACACAACGCCCTGAACTGGCCAGATCCCGACGTGTCCTCGGGACAGACGCTTGCCGAGAATGACCGCGTCAAGCGGATCTCCGTCGCCCCCGGCCACGCCCTTGACCGCGCCATAGTTGAACGGGCAGGGGAGAGGCGACACAAAATCCACGCCGCCGTCGGACCCCCACTTGACGAGGCCGCCGCGGGCGACTTCGATCTCGACTTTGACGGTGTTGGGTAGGGAGCGCGGTTCCACGAAGGCGATGTTACAGTTTCCCAATGTCTCAGACTCCGCCTCATCGCCGTTTTGCCCTGTTCGCAGCGGGCTCCTGCGGGTTGTTTGTGGTCCTCACAGCGGGCTGCGGCCCCGAAGTGCCGGACAGCGTTGTCGCAGAAGGCCCCCCGAAGTGGACGGACGAAGTCGCTATTCTGGAGCAGCCCGGCCAGGTCAGCTGCACCGACCCGGGTCTCCGTGGCTCAGCGCGCTTCGAGCGGCGCACAACCGTGAACCCGGAGAACTCCGAGATCTGGCTGTGGGGCGGGGGCGAGCTGGTCGGAGATCTAGACGGGGACGGCAACCTCGACATCATCACGCCCAACGAGATCTCGACGGCGAACTTGATGACCGGGACGCCAGAGGCGACGTTCATTCCTCGCGCCGAGCAGCTCGAGGACTTCGATCTGTCTCTCGGGACCGGCGGATCCCTGGTCGACTACGACGGCGACGGCGATCTCGACGTGTACATGCTGCTCTACGACGCCGCGAACGTGCTGCTTCGCAACGAAGGCGACCTCGAGTTCACCGATGTCACCTACGAAGCGGGCATTACCGGCTGCGAGGTCGATGGTTCGATGTGCTACAAGTCGATGTCGTCGAGCTGGGCCGACTACGACCGGGACGGAGACCTCGATCTCATCGTCGGAAACTACGGATACGTCCGACACGATGGAACAGAGGTCCTGGACTTCGAGCCGGGCGAGCCCAGCTTTTTCTATGAGAACGACGGCGACGGGACCTTCACCGACGTCACCGACGAAGTGCTGCCCCACGAGACGATGCAGCACATCCACGACGGCTACACCTACGTCTCCGGGTTCCACGATCTCGACAGGGATGGCTGGCCCGAGCTCTACTTCGTGAACGACTTTGGGCCCTATCAGATGTCCAGGCTCCTCTGGAACGACCATGGAACCCTGGTTCTCGACAACGGTCTCCACGGTTTGGACCTCGAGCACAGCGGTATGGGCCTCGCGGCCGGAGACATCAACGGCGACGGGTTGCCCGACCTGCTCATCCCCGAGTGGGCGGACGTCAGCCACCTGGAGAGCCAGCTCCAAGACTCCGGTTTCGTCGTTTGGGCACGCATACAAGAGGAAGCGAGCGGGATCGTTCCCGACCAATCGATCGGCCAGAAGGTGGGCTGGGGCGCCGAGTGGGGTGATGTCGACAACGACGGAGATCTGGACGCCGTCGTTGCCTACGGCCATGTCAAGTCCGAGAACCCCCGCTGGAACAACCCCAACCGCCAGCCCGACGGCTTGTACATCCAGCAGCCGGACGGCAGCTTCATTGACGAGGGCAACATCTGGGGCAGTGCCGACGATGGCGTGGGTCGAGGTTTTGTGGTCGCCGACTTCAACAACGACGGCTGGCTCGATATCGCGAAGCGAGATCTGATGGGGCCGAACATCCTCCAGGTCAGCAACTGCGGCGCCGAGAACTGGATGCGAATCCAGCTGCACGCGCCCGACACGATGAACACCTTCGCCATCGGCGCGACGATCCGGGTGCACTCCGGTGATGTTGTGGCGACGCGGACCATTAGCGCTGGCGGCACCGGGTACGCGTCGTCTGGCCCCCCAGAAGCTCACTTCGGACTGGGTGAATACGAGACGGCCGAGGCGATCACCATCACTTGGCCCGACGGCCGTGTCAGCCTGTTCAGCGACGTACCCGCCAGACAGATCCTCTCCATCACACAGAAGTGAACGAGACTCCCGAGGGTTCCGTTTGCGGTTGGAGCTCAAAACGGGAAATAGGGCGCTTGCGACCTCGTTTTGAGGTTCAACCGTGAAGGGAAGCCAAATGCCAACCGGAGCGAAGCGCAGGGCGGAGGGCGATTTATCGGCCGGAGCAGCAGATTCTCCTTTGGTTGAAGTCCAACCTCGAACCGGCGGAACGGTCGGCGCCGCGCTCACGGGGTTGGCGTCGGCGGGCGTCGGTGTGCTCTTCCTGGCGGTGCTGCTGGGGCGGATCGACATGGCCCCGCCGCTGTGGCTCACCGTGCTCGTGACGTTCCTACCCTACCTTTGGCTCACGGCGATCGCGCTGATCTTCACCTTGTGGAGCGCGCTCCCGGATCGCAAGCTCCTGCCGATCCTGCTGGTCATTGTGGTGCTGCTCGGCGCTGGCCTGTGGGGACCGTCCTGGGCCGCCAGGGGGGAGCGAACAACGGGCGAGCCGCTGACATTGATGACCTGGAACCTGCGACGCCTGTGGGGAGGCCCCGCCGACGGTGGGGATCCGGCCAGGTGTGTCGTCGATGCCATCGCGCTGGAGAACCCCGACGTCGTGACCCTGCTCGAGGTGTCGCTCGAGGATGTGGATCGCCTCGGACGGGAGCTGGGACTGCGCTGCGTGCATGCGACCTACCGCGAGAGCTCCTCGGCAAAGAAAGGCGGCCTGGCAAGCTGTGTTCGAGGCAGTCGGTGGCACCTCAACAGCGGCGCCGGTCTGCGGTTTGTCGACCACGAGGACTGGTTCTACGTCTTCAGCGAGATCCAGCGCGCGGGCGACGTGTTCAACGTGCTCGCGGTGCACCTCCACCCCTACGAGCTGCAGATGAACGACATCGCCGACATCACCAGCGACGTCGTACGGGCGCAGTCGGATCAATCGGCGGCACTGCTGCAGCGGGTGGAGAAGTTCAGGGACCCGACCCTGGTCGCCGGCGACTTCAACAGCACCCGTGACGCCGCTCTGCACTTCAGCCTCCGCAAGAACCTCACCGACGCCTGGGAGCGGGGTGGGTCCGGCTTTGGCAGCACCGTGAACTTCTTCGAATGGATGCCGCTCCGGGTGGACTACGTTTACGCCAGCGACGACTTTGCGGTGGTCGACGCCCGCGTCCCCGATCTCGGCTGCTCCGACCATCGCCCGGTCGTCACCCGCCTGTTGCTCCGGGAGTAGTCGATGTTCCTCCTGTTGCTGATCGCCTGCCAAGGGAGCGACGTCGTCGAGCCGAAGTCCGCGGCGGTCCTCGACGATGTTCTCGGAGTAGTCGAGGGCTTCTATGGGGATGTCTGGTCCTTCGAGGATCGGCGGGATCTCGTCTCTTTCGCCGTCGACGCCGGCCTGAACACCTGGGTGTACGGACCCAAGAACGATCTGCGCCACCGGGATGAGTGGAGGGATCCGTACCCCGAAGAGTGGCTCGACCACTTTGCAGAGCTCGCCGCCGAGATCCGCTTCGTGTACGCCATCGCGCCGGGACTCGACTACGCGGTGGATTCCGACGACGACGAGGTCCTCACCGCGAAGCTCGGTCGGCTCTACGAGGCCGGTGTCCGGGACTTCTGTGTGCTCTTCGACGACGTGCTCGGCGATGTGGATGTGGCCCAGCCCGGGGTCCAGGTCGACATCGTCAATCGGGTCCGCGGGGAGCTGCCAGAGGACGCCTCGCTGTGTTTTGTCTCCAACGCCTATGTCGGAACCGCTGCCCAGATCGAGACCGGAACCACCCCCTTTGATCCGCTCCTGTCGGTGGGATCCGACCGACTTCACGAGGCCTATCTCGAGATCGACCCGTCGGTGGCGATCCTGTGGACGGGCCCCCACGTCTTTTCGCGAGAGGTCGGCGATGCGGCGGCCTATCGGGAGCTGGTGAACCGCCCGGCGATTCTCTGGGACAACTACCCAGTGAACGACGGCGCTCTGGTGGACGAGTTGTTTCTGGCGGCGGTTCCCGAGCGTCCCGAGGTGCGGGATCTCGACGGGATCTTGATCAATCCGATGGTGCAGCCCCAGGTCTCCCGTATTGCGATTTGGACCCTTGGTATGGGTGGAACCGTGGAGGAAGCTCTCGAGGTGGTCGACCCCAGCGGCGGGGTTGTCGGGTTGGTGCACCACTTTGCGAGTCACCCCTTTCTGGACGACGGTCCCGAGTCGGCGCCGTTTTTGGATGTCCAGGTGGCTGGGGACGCAGCGCTGCGAGTCGAGCTTGCGGCCTATGCTGCCCACGATCTGTCGGGGGTCGAGCCGAGGCTTCGCGCCGAGCTCCAGGGGGCGTCGGACAAACTGCGCCTATATGGCCAGGCTGGGTTGTTGGCCTTGGATGGGGATCCGGAAGCGGTCAGTCGCTACGACGAGGCCCGCGCGATCCGGTGGAAGGTCGGCGAGAATGACGGGGGCTTTGCGGCCTCTCTGATCTCGGACGGCGTCGTGAACGAGCGCGATGTCTTTGGGGACTTCTTCGAGACGGTCCTGCCGTAGTGTTCCTCGACATTGCCGAAATCCCCGGCGGGTTTGACAGCCAACGGTTGGCCCGCGTTATGTCCACGGATGTCTCCGGGGCCTTTCCGTTCCCGGAGTGGTGCCAATATTGAGCGCCATGGAGCATCGGTGTCCGACAAGCCCGGCAACGACGAAAAGGGTGAAACTCGTACTCGAGAGCGTCTCAAGACGCCCAAGAAGTACAAGGTCCTCATAATGAACGACGACTACACCACCATGGAGTTTGTCGTGTTCGTATTGCAGCGGATTTTCCGGCACTCTCAGGCGTCCGCAACGCGCATCATGCTCCATGTCCACAACAGCGGGGTGGGTATCGCCGGGGTCTACACGCGAGAAGTCGCGGAGACCCGGGTCGCTCAGGTCCAGAAGGTCTCCGCCGAGTCTGGACATCCGCTGCAATGCACCATGGAGCCTGAATAATGCTTAGTGACGACCTCCGCGTAGCCCTCGGCATGGCCATGGAGTACGCCCGCGAGCAGCGGCACGAGTTCCTGACGCTGGAGCATCTCCTGCACGGATTGCTGCACGACCCACGGGCGTCAGAAGTCCTCGAGGCGTGCGGCGCCGATCTGGCCGCACTCGAGACCGCCCTGCAAGAGATCCTCGACAGCTTCGAGCAGCTCGATATCGAAGGGGACTACGATCCCGTTCAGACGCTCGGATTCCGTCGCGTCCTCCAGCGTGCCCTCCTCCACGTTCAGCAGTCGGGCAAAGGCCCAGTCGACGGCGGAAACGTGCTGGTGGCGATGTACGGCGAGAGCGAGTCGAACGCGGTCTTCCTGCTCGAGCGACAGGGCGTCTCCAAGGTCGACGTGACCCGCTTCATCTCCCACGGCGTGCGCAAGTCGGGTGGCCGCAAGGACGTCGGTGCCCCAGTGGGTGCCGGCGGCGGCGATCAGGAGCAGCGGAGCCCGGCAGATGCCTTGGCAGAGTTCACGGTTGACCTCTACGTGCGTGCCGCCGACGGCAGGATCGACCCCCTCATCGGCCGCGAAGAAGAGGTCGAGCGCGCTATCCACGTGCTGGCGCGCCGCCGCAAGAACAACCCCCTGTTCATCGGCGACTCCGGAGTTGGAAAGACCGCAATCGTCGAGGGCATGGCCAAGAAGATAGCCGAGGGCGACTGTCCCGAGATGCTCGAAGGCGTGCACATCTACGCCCTGGACATGGGCGCGCTCATGGCTGGAACCCGCTATCGCGGCGACTTCGAAGACCGGCTCAAGGGTGTCATCAAGGCCCTCGAGGACGACAAGAAGGCGATCCTGTTCATCGACGAGATCCACGTCATCGTCGGCGCCGGTGCCACCACGGGCGGCAATATGGACGCTTCGAACCTGCTAAAACCTGCGCTGGCGTCCGGCAATCTCCGCTGCATCGGCTCGACCACCCACGAGGACTTCCGGCAGAGCTTCGGCAAGGACAAGGCGCTCTCCCGCCGATTCCAGAAGATCGATGTCGACGAGCCCACCCTTGACGACTCCATCGAGATCCTCCGCGGGCTGCAGTCCCGCTACGAAGAGCACCACGACCTCACCTACACCGACGACGCCGTGGTTCAGTCTGCAAAGCTCGCCCACCGGCACATCACCGATCGAAAGCTCCCGGACAAAGCCATCGATGTGCTCGATGAAGCCGGTGCGGCAGGGCGCCTCGCCAAGCTCGAGAGCGTGGACGTGCCCCAGGTCGAAGAGACCATCGCCCGCATCGCTCGCATCCCGGCAAAACAAGTCACGACCGAGGACCGTGACAAGCTCAAGAACCTCGACACCGACCTCAAGCGGGTGATCTTCGGTCAGGACGACGCCATCGAGGCCATTGTCGCCTCGATCAAGCTCTCCCGTGCCGGCATTGGCTCGCCCCTCAAGCCCGTTGGGAGCTTCCTGTTCGCCGGCCCAACCGGAGTCGGAAAGACCGAACTCGCTCGCCAGCTCGCCCTGGCGATGGGCGTCGAGTTCCACCGCTTCGACATGTCCGAGTACATGGAGAAACACTCGGTCAGTCGCCTTATTGGCGCTCCTCCCGGCTATATCGGCTACGAGCAGGGGGGGCAGCTCACCGAGTCGGTCTCCAAGTCGCCCCACTGCGTCGTGGTGCTCGACGAGATCGAGAAGGCCCATCGGGATGTGTTCAACATCCTGCTCCAGATCATGGACCACGCGACATTGACGGATAACACTGGAAAGAAGACGGATTTCCGGAACGTCATCCTCATCATGACCACCAACGCTGGCGCCCGCGAGCAGGAGAAGGGCAGCATGGGCTTCTCGCCGCCCGCCAGCTCGGGCAAGGCCGACGCCGTCATCAAGGATCTCTTCCCGCCAGAGTTCAGGAATCGCTTGGACGCGACCGTGATGTTCAACAGCCTCCCGAGGAAGGTGATCCTCCAGATCGTCGACAAGTTCATGATCGAGCTCGAGGGACAGCTCTTCGAGCGCGATGTGCAGCTCACCGCGACCGATGCAGCTCGGGATTACTTCGCAGAGGAGGGGTACAAACCAGAGTTTGGCGCGCGCGAGATGGGTCGGGTGATCCAGGAGCGCGTGAAGCGGACGCTGGCCGATCTCATCCTGTTCGGCGACCTGCGAGAGGGTGGCACGGCCGAGGTCGACTATGTGGATGGCGAGGTAGTGGTCCGCGCCAAGAAGAAGAAGAAGGCGCCCGAGCCGGAGCCCGAGCCAAAAGAGCCAGAGCCCGCCGACGCCTGAATCGCAGGCTCCGGTTGTGCCCATCGAAACTTCACTTTAAGTGACACGCTTGCGCGCGCCACATCAGAAATGATTTCGACATGTCCGCTGCACAAGTACCGTAGAAACTGCGTTCCTACGGTACGTTGTGGTCGACCATGCTCGGAATCGACGCGCACCACCCCCACTTCTTCTCACCGCCGTTGACATCAAGGTCTTCTACACCGCCTTCATGCTGTAGCAATTGTGGTTCCACCAGGTCCCGATCCCGCAGCACGAGGTCGCTGTACTCTGCGACACACCCAGGGTTTACGCCGAGGGCCTTGTTGATCTCCACCAGGCGAAGCGCTCTGCCGCGATCGACCGGGTCGAGGAGGCTGACAAGGCGGGAAGCTACGTAGTCGTACGGTTGCCCATGGCCTCCGGATGGCGGCGTCTCTGGAGGCACTCGAGGCGCCTGGCTGAGTTCGCATCGCCCGCCCGTTCTGAGATCGTCGGGGTGTGGTGTGTCTCAGGTGCCGCCGGGGACGTAAGCGCCGCTCTCGCCGCCTCCAAACAAGTCCAATCGGAATACGATCTGGGTAGGAGGCGACGTGGGCAGACCGAAGACCTACGATCGGGACGAGATCATCGAGCGGGCCATGCGGCTGTTCTGGGAGCGGGGCTATCACGCGACCTCGACCCGGGATCTGACCGAAACGATGGGCGTGAATCCCTACAGCCTGTACGCGGAGTTCGGTAGCAAGAAAGGGCTCTACGAGGCGGCGATTGCGCGCTACGAGCTGCGTGTCGTCCACAGCCACCTCGGCAAGCTCGAGGCCGACGGTGCTTCGCTGGAGGCCGTGCGCGCGCTGCTGGACTTCTTCGGAGACAGCGGCGGCCAACCGGGCTCGGAGCTCGGTTGTCTGCTCTGCAATGCCAGCACCGAGCTCGCGCCGACGTTGGCGGGGAGTCGGGCTTCGACCGCACGTTTTGTCGAGCGGATCACAAGAGCCTTTGCGAAGGCCCTCGGCAACGCAGCTGCGGCGGGTCGATTGAAGGAATCGGCCCCGGTGGACGAGCTAGCCGCGCACTTCGCGACTCAGCTCATCGGTATGTTCGTTCTCCTCCGGGCTCAGGTCGACGCGACGGTGGTGCGGGCCGCTGCCGATCAAGCGCTGACACGGCTGGACGAAGAGACCGTTCGCTGAGCCGCGGTAGCCACTGGGGTCAGCGTCAGCTCGGCTCACCCTGCAGCACGAGCCTCAACCCGTCTCGCAGCCTCGGGTCGTTGCACTCGACCCCGAGCTGGATGATCTCGGCCACCAGCTCCGTGGTTCCCGCTCGGTAGATCGACCCGCTGTCTGTCATGTAGATCCACGCGTCGTAGACCGGTTTCCCCGACGCCTCGACCAGCGTCAGCAACTTCACGAAGCCATAAAACGACGCTTCTTCGTCCTCTGGCTCGGGATCCAGCAGCTCGTCGGCGGTCATCTCGCGGCCATCGTAGTGCCCCGCTGACATGACCAGCTGCTGCTGCTGGATGTCGGTCAGATCCGAGGCCTGTCGAGGTTCCAGCCGCCCTCCCACGGTGAGCACCGGCGCCTGTGGCGGGCCTTCGAGCGCCTCCGCGACGATCGGATGATCCGTCGCGATCTCCTTCAGACGACGGTAGAGGTCTCGCTTGGTGATGCGCGCGAACTTGGGAGCGCTCGCCGCGCTGTCGGCGTTGGCTTCGATGAGTTCCGTTAGCGCTCGCGAAGGAAACGTCGGCAGGAGCTCGAGGCCCGCCCGAACGGTCGGGTGCCCATCTGCGATACGCCGCACAGCCCCGATGAGCGCTAGTTCACGCCTCGCCTCGGGGATCGCCGTCGCGCACTCGATGGTCGGCTGCCGCAGGTCACCGTCACCCGCGGGAAGCAGGACGTCCCAACGCGGCTCGATCGGCACACCCGCGCGCACCAAGGCCAGAAACACCGGCCAGTTGACATCCTTGTTGGTCGGATGGCGCTGGTCCACGGTGAGCTGCTCGGCCACTCGGCGCCCCCATTCGCCGAGGTCCGTCCCGATCTCCGCGGGGTCACCCCAGCTCAGCTTGAACGAGCTGACGCTGTAGAGACCGAAGTTGAAGTCGGCATACGCCTCGAGGCGCTCGGCGAGCGGGAGACCCAGGCCGCGCAGAAACTCCCCTCCCTTGCGGCCCATCGACCGCATCGCCTGCCAGAGCGGCTCGGTCCGTGCCTCGCCATCCCAAGAGAACGACACCGGCCGCTCGATCACCCCGGGCGGATCGAGCCCGAGCCAGCGTCGCAGCTTCCACGCCGCGCCAGGGATAGCCCAGCCATAGAACTGGAGCTGCCCGTAGGCGGACAGCAGCTCGGCCACCGCGCGCTGCGCAGGCGTCAGGTCGGCTGCGTCAGGGATCGGTCCGTCCCCGTGTCTTGTGAACGCGGCGGCTTCGAGTAGCTTGGAGGCCGCACGGCTCTTCAGGGCGTTCTTTCCGTCGCCGTCGAGCACATCGAGCGTCTCGGTCGCAGTAGCTCTCAGTGGCTCGTCGAGGGCCTCTAGCCGCATCTCTCTGCTTTCGTCGCTCATGGACCCGTCGCTTGACGTTTGCGTAGCACGATCCCGAAGGTCACCAGTACGAGCAGTCCGGCGTGTCCCGGCGCCGTCGAGCATCCACATCCGCCCTTGCTACCCTCGACGTCGTTGCCCGTGTCGTCCCGTGCATCGGTGTCGGCGTCGGTGTCCGAGTCGGTATCGGAGTCCGCGTCGGTGTCAGTGTCGGTGTCCGCCTCGACCCATCCCCGCTCGATCGCGCCGACGTCCGGACCGTCGATGTTCCGTACGTCGTTGATCCCCTCGATGACGACGCCCACGTCGAGCAGCCCATGACCGGCCGCCAACGCGAAGTCCTCCCCGGGTAGGTCCTCGAAGGCGGGCTCGAGTTCCCAGCCGTTGACCTCGTAGCCGGTGCCCGCAGCGAGGTCGGCAATGGTCTCGTAGCGCACGTCGAACCACTTGAAGAGGTTGCCGCCGCCGGCCGTGTGGTCGCTGTACCAGGCGTCGTAGTCCATCGATACCGGTCCCAGCAGCGAGGTCTCGCCGTATTCGAGGCCATATCGGTGGGAGGTGAAGATGTTGTTGCGCAGGATCAACCCTCCGAATGGAATGGATGGGGCGGCGGGCTGCGCATCGTCCAGGGTCGCTGAGACCAGGCCGGTGGTGTGGTAGACGAGCATCCAGCCTGTGGAGCCGTTGTTGAGCTTGAGCGCATGGGCCTCGAAGTCGGTGACTACCGTGCGCACCACCCACACCGGCCCGGTCTCGATGGGTGCGAGGGAGACCCCGTTGTGCACGCTGTGGATGTGGTTGTCGATGAAGCGCTGGTTCACGCAGGCGCCCTCGGGCTCGAGGCCGTCGTCGCCGATGAGGCGCATGGTGTTCCGGTATACGTCGGTGTCGGCGGCGATGTACCAGTCGTCGGGACCGAACTGGCCGGTATAGACGCCGTTGAAGAGCCCCGTGATCTCGTTGTCTCGGACGATGTTTCCGCGACCGTCTTCCACCGAGATGCCAGAGCGCTCGGCAGTGTGGGCCTTTACGGCGTCCCAGGGCCAATCCCAGACACTCGTGTCGCTGATCTGGTTGCGCTGGATCACGTTGCGATGGGCGTTGACACGCCGCATCACGACCCCGCCGTTCACGTTGTGGATGTTGTTGTCCTGCACCCAGGAGTCCGAGGTGTCCCGCACATCGATACCGACGTGGTTGGTGTGGCGGATCTCGAAGCCTTCGACGACCACGTGGGAGAGGGTGTCGAGGCAGATCCCATTCAACCGCACCGCCGCCGAGACGGTTGTCGAAGATGGATCTCCGCCACCGGGCAGCATCAGGTACAGGCTTCCACCGTCGGCGTAGTAGCCACCTGGTAGCCCCTCCGCCTCGCTCTGCAGATCCCCCAGGTTGTCGTAGTCGTAGATCCGCTCGCCGTCCGCGGCGAGGTAGTCGGGCTGCTCGGTGAAGGGCGTGGACCACACGCCTCCGCCCTCGTCTGTCCACGTTGCTCCGGCCTGGAGCGCTTCGTCTGCGCCGTCGATAATGGCGCCCGGGAGCCCTCTCAGAAGGAGAGGGTTGTCGGCTGCTCCCCCGTTCGGAGGCACAACCATCTCGTGGTAGACACCGGCTGCGACCTCGACGATGTCACCTGCACCGGCGAGGGCGGCTCCGCGGCCGATGGTGGCAACTGGAGATCCCGGTGTGCCGTCGTTGTTGTCGTTCCCTGCAGCGGCGTCGACGTGGATGGTCGAGCCGGTGGATGGCGGCGGAGCGCCGGGCCGAGTCGCTGTGGAGGCCTCCACCGAAGCCGGGCCGCCGTTGTCGGCATCGTTGACGGTGACGCGCACGTCCCAGGCGGTATCGGAGTCGAGATAGAGCAGGCTGCTCGCCCACGTTGGACCGCCGTCGAGGGGAAGGAGGGCATGCCCGGGCTGCCAGGCGCCGGCCCCGGCTGGGCTGAACTCCACGGAGATCTCTGCGTCGCCGTTGTCGTCGCCGCTCAGATCGACGCGAACGCCGACGGACTCGATGGTGGGGTAGAGCTCGAGGCTTCCAAGAGCGGAGGTGTCCTGAGCGAGGGCGGCGGTGACGAGGAATGTGAGCATGGCGACAGGCTACCGCTGTCGCAGGTCGCTTGCTTGTCTCCGGGCATTTTCTGCCTGTTCCGTTCTCTTTCCTCGCCTATGCAGGGTCTCGGCGAGGAACCAGAGCATACGCCGCCGATGGGGATCGGTGGCTCGGCGGGCAGCTTCCTCGACGAAGAGGGCCGTGTCGTCGTCGTCGCTCTCGATGTCGTCGAGTGCCGTCCGGGCGGCGTCATAGGTCGCCTGCCAGTCTTGGTCGGGCGCCGCGAAGAGCAGGGAGGCGCGCATGGCGGCCAGCTCTCGGGCGCGCCCTTGGGACTCGGCTCCTGCTGCTGCGGCGCGGAGGAGAGCCTCGGACTCGACGAGATCTTCCTGGTAGAGCCGGATCAGGGCCAGCGCGTACTGTGCGTAGATGGCGCCACCGGGTCCAAACTCCTGATAGAGCTCGAATGATTCTCGGAGCTGCGCTTCGGCCTCTTCCAGCCGCCCAGCGCGGCCCGACATGCGACCGAGGGCCTGGAGGACGGCTGCTTGGCCGTGTCCGTTCTTCTGGGTGCGGAAGGCTTGCAGGGCTTGGCCATACTGCGCCTCGGCCTCTGCCGTTCGGCCTTGCTGTTCCATGACGCTGGCGAGCTGGTAGACCACGTTGGCGGCGCTTTTATCCTGGCCAGCGACAATCATGCGATCCAGCGCCCGCCGGAACAACCTCTCGGCTTGGACCAGATCTCGCCGGTACATGGCGAGCATTCCGCCGACGCGATCGCAGCGGGCGGTTCCGAGATCGTCTCCCGCCTCCTCGAACGTGGTCCAGGCCCTGTCGAGCTCGGCCTCCGCCTCGTCGAGCCGGTTGTACTCCGCCAGGATCAGCGCTCGGAGCTCCCGTGCGGTTCCACAGAAGGGGAGCCAGTCGGGTCGACCCGTGCCGGTCTGGACGACTTCGTCCGCCCACTTCATTGCCTCCGCGAAGCGGCCCATCGTGTGGTTGACCTTGGCTCGTCGGGTCATCAGGGCGCCGAAGCGCGGGTCGGTGTCGGGGGCCGTCATCCCGGTCAGACAGCGGGCGTTGTCGGCGAGCACGTCGAGGACGAGCCAGTGGTCTCTGGTGGCCGAGGCTCTGTCGGCGGCATCTCGGAGCACGGGCTCGGCGCTGCTGTGCTCACCGGCTTCGACGAGATGACGGCCTCGGCGCCACTGATCCTGGGCATTGGGCAGTCCGAGCAGGGCGGCTGCACAGGCGCGGTGGTGACTGGCGATGGTGCCAGAGTCCTCCGCCCGCGCGAGCAACGTCTCCCGCGCGAGCCCATTCGCGAAGCGCCAGCCATCACCCGCAGGCTGCACGATGCCGTTCACCAGCAGTCGATCCTCGAGCTCGGGCGGGATGGCGATGGCCTCTTGAGCGCAGGCGGCTCTCCACTCGCTTGCATCCACCTCTCGGCCCAGAACCGCGGCGCACTCCAACGCAGCCACCGCATCCGCGGACAGGCCATCGAGGACGCCGTCGATCTGGCGGCCAAAGGTCGCGGCGAGGTCGCTGGCCAGCGGGGCGGTGACATCTTCGAGGAGCTCCAGGCCCGCGGTCGAGGAGATCAGGAGCTCTCGCTGTACCCATGCGCCGATCATTCGGACTGCGAAGAGCGGGTTCCCCTCCGTTCTCTCGGCGACTTGGCTGGCGAGGGTAGGGGAGAGTCCCAGCTCTTCCTCGAGGAGTTCGATCGATTCGGCGGAGCTGAGCGACTCGAGGCGAACGACTGCAACCTGATCCTGCGGAAGAAGCTCGGCGGGGGAGGGTTCGCCGACCTCGGTGGACGCGGTGAGCACGATCATGACTGCGACCTCGAGATTATCTAGGGTATAGGCCGCAAACCGAGTAGATGCTGGGTCGGTGTCGTCCATCGTCAGGACAAGTGGCCGCTCCAGGACGATGCGCTCCAGCACCCGGAGCAGGGCCTCTTCGCGGTCTGCCGCACTCTGTTTCTCGGGATGGATGATGGCGTCGATCTCGTGCTTCGTGAGACCGGCGAGGCGTCGATTCAGGCGCGCCGCCGCCGCACTGTCCTCGAGGCCATCGAGGCGGAACCAGCGCTGGAGAGCTCGCGCGATGGCGGAGCCCTGACCGTCGGCGATCACCGGGATCACTCGAGCTGCCGCGAAGGCGTGAGCGGTGCGGGCAAGCCAGGCGCACAGGCGCGAGCGACCTACTCCGTGGGGGCCTTCGAGCAGTACTGCCTTGGGACGGGCGGTATCGTGAGCCTCGCGGAGTGTGCGCCAGAGAATGTCGCGGGCGTCGTGCTGTCCGACGATCCGTGGCTCCCGAACCCCGAACAGGCGCAGGCCCGCGGTGCGAAAGGTGTGGGTGGTCTGCCTCTCGGTTTCTTCGGCGCGGTCGGGAACCCACGCCGGTGGGACATCTGCGGGTCGCACGGCCCAGCCAACCTGGTGCGCTGGTGGATAGGCCGTGTCGTCGAAGTCGCCGGGCAGCATGGTGACGCCCTGCTCGGGCTCGGGTCGAAAGCGCACGCCGCGATCGGTGACGCGGTCGTCGAGGACGAGCAGCGCGCGCCGTGCTTCGATGGCGCGCTGGAAGCGGTGTGCCGGGTCCTTCTGGAGCAGGCGCGTTGCCCAGGCCTCGAAGCCCGTCGGCGCCGACGCTCCAGCACGGATCAGTGGCGGCGCCTCGTTGACCTGTGCGTCCTGCAGGGTGGTGACGCTTCCTTGGAAGGGAGGCTCGCCCTGAACGAGATGGATCGCGAGGCAGCCCAGGGCGTAGAGGTCGGTCCAGGGGCCAAAGTCGCGAGTCTCGCCTCGGAACTGCTCGGGGGCCATGTAGGCGGGCGTGCCCGCGATCTTGAAGCGCGGGGCCGAGGTGCGCTCGGCGACGTGGGCGAGGCCGAAGTCGGTGAGTCGAATGGCTTCTCGGAGTGGACCGTCGTGGGCGATAAGTACGTTATCTGGCTTCAGATCTCGGTGTGTGACGCCGCGCGCGTGGGCGTGGGCGAGGGCGCCCAGCAAAGCGAGGAGTACTTCCCGGCTCTGCCGCCACGACAGCAGTCCGCAGCGCTCGGTGAGCGTGCCGCCGGTGGCGAGCTCCATGGCCACATAGGGGCTATCGGCCACCAGGGCTCCGTCGGTCATGGCATCGGCCGCCGAGCCAACCGTTCCGTGATCCAGCACCACGGCGATGTTCGGGTGGTCGAGTCCCGCCATGGCGTGGACTTCGTCATAGAAAGCGCCCCGAATCGAGCGGCGCCGGAAGCCCTTCGCGGTGATGACCTTGACGGCGACCTCGGCCCCGGAGACCCGGTGAATGGCTCGCCAGACCTGTCCCATCGCGCCTCGGCCGATGGGCGCGACGAGGTCGAAGGGCCCAACTGGGGCGGCGGCGCCGGACAACGAGAGCTGGCGCAGTGCCTGACGTGCGGCCTCGGCCTCCTCGTCCTGAGACATCATCTCCCAGCTCCAGAGGGCGAGAGACCACGCGCGGACAGCTCGAGAACTTGCCTTTGTACCGTTTTTTTCTTGAGCGGAAGCGCCGGCCATACTCAGGGAACGGGCGATGTCCACCTCGACGCGCGCGTACTCCTCGATCTTTCGTGCGCGCACGAAGCTCGTCTCCCACCCGGAGTAGTCGCCGAAGTGCTCGTCGACTGGGAGCTCGAGGCACGATGTGATGGCCTCCCAGCCATAGGCGCCTTGCTCCGAAAAGAGCTCCCGAATCCGTCTGAGCTCCGACCTTGCCGACTCGTAGTTCCCACGAGCTAAGTCGATAATCGCCAGGTTGAGGTGCACATGGAGAGCGCCAGGTCGCAGCCGGACCGCCAACTGGTAGGAGGCCGCAGCGGCGTCTAGATCGCCGTGACGCCTGTGGAACTCTGCCAGGCCGTTGTGAAACTCCGAGACCTCGCCTGCGCGCTCCATGGCGGCCGCGATCACAAGCCCTTCGGCCATAGCCCGCCTTCCACCCTCTTCATCCCCGGTGTATGCCAGGAGGAAGCCATGGAGGCGGAGGGCGTTGCAGAGGCTGTTCTGGTTTCCTTCAGCGCGCAGATCGTCGAACGCGCCTTGCAGCGTGTGCAGCGCATCGTGGAGCCGGCCCGCCCGGTAGAGCATCGCGGCTTCGGTGGCAACGACGATGCCCAGGCTGTCTCGCGACCCGGTGCTGAGGGCGTGCTTGCGCAGGATCTTGAGGCGGTCCTCTGCGGCGGCCGGATTCCCTCGGGCACGTCGGATCCGCGAGTGAATCAGACCGCAGGAAATGGTGGCGTCTTCCAGCCCTTCTGCGAGTCGCTCTGCGCGGGCAGAGAGAGCGTCGGCGCGGTCGAGGTTGCCGGCGTCGATCTCCATGGATGCCAACAGGAGGATGATCGGAGTGAGTGCGTGGGTCCAGCCGGCGGCCTCGGCGCGCTCGGCAGCCGCGACCAGCGCTGGACGGGCCTCGTCTGTGGGCAGCGTCGCGATCACGTGACGGGCACGAAGCTCCAGGCTCGGGCCCCGGCGTGGGTCGTCGGCGTCGGCCCCCTGCGCGTCGAGGATGTCGTCGCGGAGATCGGCGATGATCCTGCATAGCCGCGAGCGGTAGTGGCGCTTGGCGCGGCGCTTTGCGGCGGTGAGGATCTCCAGTGCCGTCGGAGCGGCCGCGGCCTCGACGTTCCGCACCATCTCGGCGAACCAGGTCTTGTTCGGGGTCGCACTCGACGGCTTGTGCGATCGGCCGACTGCCGTGGCCACGGTGACCTCTGGGGCCGCCCGTAGCTCCGCGATCAGGAACTCGCTGTGCGGCGCGAGGTCAGGGGGCATCTCGACGATCAGGGCGACGGGCGCGGGCAGCAATCGCCGGACCCCGAGGAGGTGCACTGCCTCCGCCAGACCCGCCAGGTCGCCGCGTACGTGTACAGCGGTCGGGGTCCCTCGGGGCGGCCACTGCTCCTCCGTCAGTGCTTCGGTGAGGGCGGCCGCTATCTGCCAGCGTTGTCGGCGCGCCCAGGCGACTAGATCCCGGGCGGCGTCGGCGGCCCCTGGCCCCTCGATGACGACTGCCCATGCCCCGCCTTTGCGGACCCTGGCCAGTGCATCCTGGGTTGCCGTCATCCTCTCCCCGCGTCGATGCGAGCATCCTACCTACAATGTCTTCCCATCGGGTGCGTAGCGGATGTACTTGAGCACCTGTCCGCGTCCGTCGCGCTCGATGTGGACTTTCGAGGCCCCGGTCGGGCCGGGCACCTCGTGGCCATCCGCGTCGAGCCAGGCGATGACGTCGGCATAGGCCATCTTGTCGGTTCGAACGCGAAGGTGGGTCCAACCATCCAGGGATGCGGTAGGTTCCCCGGCCGTGTTCAGGCACGAAGTCGTCCAGTTGTCGGCGTCCCAGAAGATCTCGAACGAGGAGCAGCCCACACTCGATTGCACGGGCTGGCGAGCCTCGTCCAGACAGCGGATGTGCACCGGATGCCCGGCGCTGTCCCACTCGGTTCGCACGACGCTGCAGCCATGGGAGTCGGGGCGCGTCAGATAGGCTACTTCGGTGGGGCGCGCTGGGTGTCGCTCCTCTCCGTAAGACAGTTGGATACGGTTCTTTTCCAGGCCGAGGATCTGCTTCTCGATCACTCTGCCACGCTCGTCCCGCTTGATGCGAATCCCCTCGAGACTGCCCCGTTCATTTGGGTTGTAGTTGGCGTCCAGCAGGCGATCAAAGGCATCGTACCTGTGCTCTTCGACGAGGACACCGCGGTCGGGAGAGGGGGCGCTGTGCTCGAGTCGGTACACATCGCCGTCTCTGCTCACGGTGTAGTGCTGGACCGGATCGCTGTTCAGGTCGCTAAAGTCGACCCGCACGATCTCGCCGCCGTCATAGGTCATCGTGGCGCCGTAGATCTCGGTCTCACAGTCCTCACAGATCGCCTCTGGCTCGACGAACCAATCCCACGAATCGCGCCCGTCGAAGAGAGGGAGCGGCCCTCCTTTGGCGGTCATTCTTCGTACCGCGAAGATCTCCGGTCCCTGAAAGGCAACCCGAAAGTGATCTGTGCTGCCTTTGTTTGCCAGGCCAACGGGCGCGATACCCCCCAATCTTGGCGCGATATCGTAGAACGCTCCAACTCTGGTGCGCCCGCGATCCCAGCTGACAGCAAACGCGGCGATGGCGCACGCCCCGACGACGAGGCCGATCGCGATCACGCGGCCGGACCAGCCGGATTTGCCGTCCTGTGGTGCCATAGGCGAAACTCTCGGGGCGTGTCCTAAGGCAACGCGCATATCCGGCAAGGTATGGCCACTCTGCTTCGAGTCCTCGAATGAAGGGTATCTCGCTCCGAATGCTGCTCATTGCGGCGTTGTTGATACCGGTGATGCTCGCGGTCGGTACGACCGGGATCGTGTCGTACAGCTACGGGCAGCTCGCGGTTCGTCAACTCGTCACTCAGCTCCAGCACGAGGTGAGCGATAGCGTCAATGAACAGCTCGTAGCCTATCTTCAGACACCCCACACGGTGAACCAGCTCAATGTCGACGCGCTTCAGTCCGGCCTGTTGGATAAGAGCGATTTCGATGCTTTGGAAGGCCACTTCTGGCGGCAGATGAGGGTGTTCGAACCGGCTAGCTACATCCAGTTGGGCCGCGCGGATGGGTACTTTGTCGGCGTCGAACGGAACGCAGATCAGACCTTCAACGTCGAGGTGACGAACGCTGAAGGCACGGGAAAAGGCGTGTTCATCGCCGACGCGCGCGGGCGACACAGCGGACCTCAGCTCGCGTTCGTGGATGCATATGACGCGCGCTCTCGGCCGTGGTTCAAGGCCGCTCGAGATGCCGGCGGCCCGACCTGGAGCCCGATCTACCAGTTCTCCAGCCGGGACTCGGCTCGCCTGGGGATTACCGCCGTGCAACCGTACAATGAGCTCGAGGGGGGCTTTGCTGGAGTGGTTGGGACCGACATCGTGCTCGCGCAGCTCGGCACTTTCCTCGACAGTCCGCGGCTCGGGCGGCACGGGCAGATCTACGTCGTCGAGCGCGATGGAATGCTGGTGGCTAGCTCGGTGATGGACCCGCCTTTCGAGGTCGATGCCGAGAAGAAAGCGCACCGGGTCGCCGCGGTGCAGGCGCCGGACCTGACTACTCGAGAGACGGCGAAGGAGCTGGCGCAAGACGGATGGCCGGATGGGGAGTTCGTCACCGAAGTGGACGGGGAGCGAGTGTTCGTCCAGACCTCGACCTTCCGCGATGGTCGCGGCATCAACTGGGTGGTGGTCGTGGTGCTTCCCGCCAGCGAATTCATGGCGGAAATCCAGGCTAATGCGGTCCGAACGCTGTTGCTGTGTGTGTTGGCGCTGGTGCTCTCCGGCATCCTCGGGATCTGGATCAGCCACTGGCTCGCCACCCCCGTTGCCCAGCTCCAGCGGGCGGCCGACGGGATCGCGAAGGGGCAGTGGGACAAGCCCGTGCCTTCCGCCGGAGCCAGCGAGATCGCGCAGCTCGCTGCGTCCTTTGTCAGCATGCGTGCCCAGCTGCAGACCAGTCAGCAGGAGCTGAAGTGGGCGGTCGACCTCCGTACCCGCGACATGGAGGAGGCGGAGCAAGCGCAGGACGTGGCCGAGTCAGCGAATCGAGCAAAGAGCACGTTCTTGGCCAATATGAGCCACGAGCTTCGCACGCCGATGGTGGCCGTAATCGGCTACAGCGAAATGCTGATCGAGGATGCTGGGGCACAGCCAAAAGAGGAGATGGTCACCGATCTGCAGCGCATTCGGACGTCTGGGATGCATCTGCTCAAGCTCATCGACGACGTGCTCGATCTCTCGGCGATCGAGGTCGGACGAATCCCGTTGAACGCGGAGAGAGTCGACATCGCCGAACTCGTGGAGTCCGTGGTGGGTACCCTCCGACCCGTGGCCGAAAAGAGCAGGACAGAGCTGCAGTATCACGTCTCTCCAGACGCCGGCTGCCTGATGATCGACCGCCGCCGCCTCGAGCAGTGCCTCCTGAATCTGGTGGCCAACTCCCTGAAGTTCACCAAAGGTGGGCGCGTAGCCGTCGGTGTGTCGACCGGGCTTGCCGACGTCTCCTTCTCGATCGAGGACTCCGGCATCGGGATCGCCCCCGACGATCTCGAGAGGATCTTCCAACCGTTTGCGCAGGTCGATGACTCGTCTACCAAGACCCGAGGAGGGACGGGGCTCGGCCTCGCCATCACCAAGGATCTGGTGGAGATGATGGGCGGCCAGATCGCGGTCAGCAGCGCCGTTGGCAAGGGCACTACCTTCGTGGTGCGCTTCCCCAAGGCCGGACTCTAGTCCTCCCGCAGGATCTCGACGGTGGCGCCGGCTTCGGTCAGCCACGTCTCCACGACCTCGGCCTCGATGTGGCTGAGACCGGTGAGCAGCTGGATCGGCAGGCGATTCAAGAGGCGATTGATGGACGGGCGTGGCCAGGAAGTGATTCTCGCAATCGCCTTGGCCACCGCGTCCCTGTCGATTCCGACCGCGCGCAGGGTCGCCGACCAGGTGGAGAGATCGGCGAGCAGCGGGTCCTCCATCTGGGCTTCCTCCAACGGTAGGAAACCGGCTTTTGCCTCGTCATACGCCAGGATGGTTCCCGTTCCGATCTCGTACATCCACGCGTGCAGCTTCAGTTCTCCCGCCTCTTCCGCTCGTGCGACGGCTGGGTGGGTGCGCAGGTTGTCGAGTTGGCCCAAGGCATTGAGGAAGGCCGCGGCCTCGATCAGTTCGTCGCCTTCCGCCTCTGGGTAGTGACGGTGAACAGCGTCTCGAATGGGATGGGCGTGCACCAGCCAACGGTCCATGGGGGTGTCGCCAGCGCGGCCGGACACCAGGTGCGTCAAGGCGCCACAGCCGCTGTGACTGCACACGACGACGTGACGAACTCCCAGCGCTCGTACCGCGTAGTCCACCGTCGCTGCCTCGCCTCCCGAGGACGGGTGGAAGGCGGGAATCAGGTTCCCGGCGTTGCGAAGCACAAAGAGCGTGCCCGGCGGCGAGGAGGTGATCAGAGAGGGATCCACGCGCGAGTCGGCGCACGTGATGAACATCACCGCCGGGTATTGCCCATCCTCCAGTCCCTCGAAGAGCACCCGGTGAGTTGGAAACACCTGCTCGCGGAAGTGCAAGACGCCGTCGCGGATTCTGTTCAACACGCCTCCCGGTTGCGAGCACTCTACGGCAAGCCAGCGCTGCTTCTCCTCATGATCTATGGCGGTCGGTAGTTCGGTGGACCCATTTTGCGATAGATTTGTAACTGTCGTGCCTTGTTGCCGTACGCGATCCGTTCCCATGGAGTGTAGATGTCAGAGCCGATGAACTGGGATCGCCGCCGCGTCCTCCAAGCAATTGCGGCGGGTGGAACAGCGTTGTTGCCGGCCTGCGACGTGCTCGACGTCAAGATCACGAACAACCCGGACGCGATCCTGTACGACGACGAAGGCCGCCCGTTCATCCCGCCGATCACCGAGATCCAGGACTTCTACAAGTACCAGTGTTGCGGTCAACCAGCCGTCGACCCCGACAGCTGGGAGCTGAGGATTCTCGATCGCGGTGAGTTGCTTGCCACGCTGAACAAGGCCTACCTCGAGACGCTCCCGGTCTCGCAGATCGAGCTCACCTTGGAGTGCATCGGTGCCAGTCCTCGCAGCCCGAACATCAACAACGCCACCTGGGGAGGCATGCCACTCCAAGACGTGATCGATGATCTTGGCATATCTATGCCTGATCCTTCGATCCGTGAGATCCGCATCGCCGGTGTCGACGGATACCATGCGAGCTTGCCGGTGACCGCGATCGCCGATGCTCCGATCTGGCTGGTCTGGCAGATGAATGGCGAGCCGCTCCCGGAGATTCACGGTCATCCAGCGCGACTCATGGTCCCTGGTCGATACGGAATCAAGAACATCAAGTGGATCCAGGAGATCGAGTTCGTCGACGAGATCTGGGAGGGATTCTGGGACACCTACGGCTGGAATCACGAGGGGAACTACCTCATCAACGGCTACATCCTCTTGCCTGCCCCTGAGAGCATCCACTCTCGCCCGGTACACGTGCTGGGAACCGCGTTTGCGGGCAAGGACCCGGTCACTCGCGTCGAGATCACGAGCGATGGTGGCGAGACCTGGAGCGACTGCGAGTTCGACTATGCGCCAGGCCCCAACCGTTGGGTTTTGTGGCGCTTCCTCTTCGATCCGTCGGCGCCTGGAGAGTTCGAACTCCGGATCCGGTGTACGAGCGAGTCGGGGGCGATGACCGCTGGCACGACCGCGACCAACTCCCTGAACGGCTTCGACGGCGGTCAGGCCATTCGCATCACGGTCACCTGATGCTCGAGGTTCTCATGATTGCCGGCGTTGCTACTGCCGGACCGTGGACCCGCGACTTGGGCTCGTTCTATCTGCAGGCCGGTACGGACGTGTACATCCCCACGGAGTACGTCGAGCAGGGAGATACGCTCGGAGGCGTCAGCGACGACACCTTCACGGGGCACTTGTACACGTTGTACGGTGAGTTTGGCGTGTCGCCGGGCCACCCGGTGCAGGTCGCCTTCTCCCTTCCTTTTGCGCGCTATCGGGTCGAATTCGAACGGGAGGACGCCTTCAGGAAGGCGGTGGGCTCGGTGACGACCAACCGGCTCCAGGATCTGCGTCTTTTGCCCCAGGTCGCTCTGCATCCCGATGCGCCGATTGCGGCGGGCGTGGAATTCAAGGTCCCGCTCTACAGCAACGACAGCATCTGTGAGGACTACGAGCTGTTCCGAGATGTGTGTGCCGTTCCTGGCCACGGACAGACGGACATCACGCCGTGGTTCCTTGCCGGAGGTTCGGCGAAGAAAGCGCCTTTTTGGGGAGAGGTCGGCGTGGGCTATCTGCATAGAATGGAGAACTTCAACAAGTGGCGGACAGAGATCGAGCTCGTCGACGGGATCACCTGGCAGACGACGGTAGGTGCAAACCTGGGCGAGAGCTACTGGATGCTCAAGACCAAGGGCGTGAAGAACCTCCAGCGAGACGGCATTACCAACGAATACGCGACGGTGACACCCAGCGCGCTGCTCACGGCTTGGGATCACGTGGGCGTCGATCTGCACGTCGGTTGGGAGGTCTGGGCCAACAATCAGTCCCGCGGCGTGAGCTACGGGGTCGGGGTTTCCTGGTTCAATTGATTTCGAGCATGGTCGACCTCTACAATTGGCGGTCAAGTCCTGCGTCTGCACCCATGACCTGCAAACTGACGAACATATGGCTTTGAACCTGCGCAATCCGCAGGCATTCGCGAGGTCCTCCGAAACCTGGAGAATATGTACGACAGCTCACAGCCCATGGGTTTGACTCCGGACTTGACC
>PJEL010000945.1_pt1 | contig 31767 bp, 23 predicted proteins | sample 1853271 | NCBI WGS metagenome assembly PJEL01 (sample SAMN08108733, study PRJNA415343) | Invertebrate metagenome, whole genome shotgun sequencing project. | host: Globobulimina | place: Sweden: Gullmar Fjord | collected 2015-08 | reverse complement strand
CGATGAATTGCTCAAATACAAGGGTGGCGACCGCACCAATTGGTTCACAGAATTCTGCTCGCATTTTCATCTACACCCGTATGACTCGACGCAAGACTCGGATATCACCTCAGAGGAATTAAAAACGCGATGCGACGATGTGCTCCGTCAACTTTCAGAAGCTGGAGCCATTTGGCGCTACGGACCAGACGGCATTACCGATGAAATCCGCGCCCGCATGGACCGTGAACTCAGAATTCTCGCGGACAAAATGATCTCCGCCTACTTTCTCATCGTGTGGGATTTCGTCAACTGGGCGAGACAACGTGGTATCCCCGCCAACGCGCGTGGCTCAGGTGTGGGCACGATGGTCGGATATGTATTAGGCCTGTCAAACGCCTGCCCGGTCAACTACGGCCTCTTGTTTGAACGATTCACCGACCCGGATCGCACAGAATATCCTGATATTGATATTGATATATGTCAGGATGGTCGGCCGCTCGTGCTGGATTATGTGCGCGAGAAATATGGACACGTCGCGCAAATCATCACCTTTGGAACGATGAAAGCCCGCGCTGCTATCAAAGATGTGGGCAGGGTATTGGGCTTTTCGCCCGGTGAAACGCAACGGTATGCGAATTTCATCCCCGATGGGCTAGGGGTCACCATTGATGATGCGCTCGAGCAGGAGCCTGATCTCAAGGATGAATATGAAACACGATCGGATGTGAAGCAACTTATGGATACCGCCCGCGCGCTTGAAGGGCAAGTGCGGCACAGCGGGATTCATGCAGCCGGCGTGGTTGTAGCCACGCAGCCACTCGATACCATCGTTCCACTCGCCCGCCCCACTGGAGCCAATGCAAAAGAAGGGGATTTGGTTACCCAATGGGATGGTCCTACCGTCGAACGCGTTGGCTTGCTCAAGATGGATTTCTTGGGTTTGCGCACATTGTCGATTATCGAACGAGCAAAAGACCTCATCCGATCTTCGATGTCTGATGATGCAATTCGAAAGGCTACGGGGATCACCAACACCGAGCAGGATGCGCTTGATCTTGAAATGCTCGATTTGAAAGATTCACGAGTGTTTGACCTCTTTCGGCGCGGTGACACGGCTGGCGTATTTCAGTTTGAATCACCCGGCATGCGCCGCCTGCTACAGGAAATGCAACCCGACCGACTTGAAGATTTGATCGCAGCTAACGCTTTGTATCGTCCAGGACCTATGGATTTGATACCGGATTATAACCGCCGTAAACACGGCGAAGAATCGGTGCCGACCGTGCATCCGATTGTTGATAAATTCACCGCAGAAACGTATGGCGTGATGGTGTATCAGGAACAGGTCATGCAGATTTGCCATGAGCTAGGCGGCATTCCGTTGCGACAAGCGTACAGCCTGATTAAAGCAATCTCCAAGAAGAAGGAAGATGTGATCAATGCGGAAAGGCCCGTCTTTGTACAGGGTGCAGCAGACAAAGGGCTGGAGAACAAGAAAGCGGAAGAACTGTTTGATCTGATTCTGAAATTTGCTGGCTACGGTTTCAATAAGAGTCATTCATCGGGTTATGCGATTGTCGCGTATCACACAGCCTATCTCAAAACGTATTTTCCAAACCAGTATATGGCGGCATTCCTCACATACGAATCGCAAGCCCAAAAGGTCGCGGATTGGATTCAGTACATAGATGATTGTGGCACGACACGTTTCCCGGACGGGCATGTGGGTGTGCAAGTCAATCCGCCGAATATCAATCTGTCCGACAATGATTTTTCCGTTGTCTACGAGGATGATGAGCCTCACGATGAAAACCACGGGCATATTCGCTTTGGCTTATCCGCTCTTAAAGGAGCGGGTATCAAAGCGGTCCAAGCAATCGTCGATGAACGTGTTAAGAACGGACCATTCCTTTCCCTGTTTGATTTTTGTGAACGCATTCCACTTGGATTGGTCAACAAAGCGACCATCGAGGCACTGATCAAGTCCGGTGCGTTTGATGATGTTCACACCATTGATCAGCGGTCCGCTCTTGTCGAAGCAATCGAAGGCGCAGTCGCAGCGGGTCAGTCGATTGCCAAAGACAAAGCCGCCGGCCAAGGCGCGTTGTTTGGCTTTGGGGATGACGCTGCGGTCAAGATGGAACGCAAAGAGGAACCTGCTCTCCCTCGCGTCAAGGCTTGGGACTTGATGGAAACTTTGCAGCAGGAAAAAGACATTCTCGGCTTCTATGTGTCTAGCCATCCTTTGGATTACTGGAAGGACGAAGTCAGCAAATTCGGCTCTGCAACAATTGAAGAACTGGAGTCCAAGCCTGATGGCACGATGGTCATCATCGGAGCAATGCTAACCCGCGTTCGTCCCTGCTTTGTCAAAAACGGTCGCAGCGCAGGCGAGAAAATGGCGATGATCTCTATGGAGGATCTGACGGGGACGCTGGATGGCGTGATTTTCTCCAGCGTGTACGCTGAGATTGGCGAGCTCTTGCAATCCGATGCGATGCTCTTTGCGATCGGCGAGATTGACTCATCGCGAGGGAGCGTGCAGATCAAAATCAGTCATGCCATTCCTATCGAGGAAGCCAGCTCGCATTTGGCTCGCACGATTGAAATCAAGCTTGTTGATAATAGCGATGCAGAATCGACCCTTTCACATCTTAAGGGCCTGTTGTACCAACATTCCAATCAACCAGGACCTCAAGGTGTTTCAGTGCCGGTGCGCTTGCATGTGTATTCTGGTGAACAGCATGTCACGCTGGAAACTGAGCGATTGCAAGTGCCTGCATCACAGCCTTTGATTCATCACATTCGTGAGTTGGTTGGCCCTACGGGGTGCTATGTAACGGGCACCGGAGCAGTGCCACCAAAATACATTCGAGATCGCGACAATGATCGGCGAAAGAGGTTTCGCAAACCCGCTGCTGCCCCGGTCGGGAGTGAGTCATGATTGAACCGAGGGATTCATCATCTACATATTCATCGTTGATTTCATCGGCCGCTGATAGCAATCGCCGTAGGTATTTTGATCATGCCGCTACGAGTTTTCCCAAACCGGATGTGGTTACTCAAGCAATGGTCGAGTATGCGACGACAATCGGTGCCTCCGCTGGTCGAGGTGCATATGCCGAAGCTCGCGCATCCGGGAAAGTGATCGACGATTGTCGACAAGCGATATGTGATCTCATTCACGGCGAATCAAGTCGCCACGTCATTTTTACATTGAATGCTTCGGATGCTTTGAACCTTGCGCTGCGTGGATTAATCACCCACGCAGCCGACGAACCGGGCGGGCATGTCATTACCACGTGGATGGAGCACAATTCAGTTCTTCGCCCTCTCAATGCACTTGTCCAACAGGGTATGATCGAACAGACTCGCGTTGCAGCCGATGAGCGTACCGGGATTGTCAATCCTCTTGATATTCGGCAAGCCATTCGCCCCGATACCCGACTGATTGCAGTCATTCATGGCTCAAATGTTACTGGCACGATTCAACCCATTGCGGAAATCGGGGAGATTTGCCGTCAGTTCAACATTCCCTTTGTCGTCGATGCCGCTCAAACGGCAGGGCATGTGCCGATCGACGTCCAGGCGATGCACATTGATTGCCTTGCGATCCCCGGACATAAAGCATTGCTCGGACCTTTGGGTACAGGCGCCCTTTACATTCGCCCGGGTCTTGAACATTGCATGTCGACTATTCGAGAAGGTGGCACGGGAAGTGTTTCTGAATTAGACACACAGCCTGATTTTTTACCTGATCGGTTTGAACCTGGTTCGCACAATGCAATCGGTATCGCAGGTTTGCTTGCAGGCCTTCAATGGATTCGACTGAAGGGGATCGACTCTATCCGATCGCATGAAGAAAACTTGATGCGCACCATGATTGAAGTTCTCGACAAGCACCAGCCTAAGAATTTGCAATGGCTCGGCCCACGGGATATTGCCCACCGGTGCGGGGTATTCTCATTTTCGGTTGACGGTGTACCGCCGAACACATTTGCTGAACTCCTCGAATCCAAGTATGGCTTGCTCGCACGCTCAGGCTTACATTGTGCGCCACTGGTTCACAAAACACTTGGCACATTCGATCAAGGTGGTACGACCCGAATGAGCTTTGGAGTCTTCACCACGCAGGAGGATGTTAGATTTGCTGCCCATGCTGTATGCGATGCAGCCCAGTCATTGATGAATGCCACGCCGAGCGAGATTGCCGCCAATCACGCAATCGTCACGCCGACAGTCTAATCTAAAGGGCTGATAGAATGGAAACCAAGATGCCCTGCAATGATGTATGCATCATCGCAGGGCATTTTGAATATGCTATGAGAACACACGACGGCCGTTCGGCGTGACTACCACAGCCGGGCTTTGCGTTCATCCGTTAGTTCTTCGAGCCCACTATCTGGATACACCATCACCGCCAAATCATCCGCAACCAAGATGACAATGCATTTCGCTGCAGCCATCGCATCCCGGAGATCTTCGCGATTCATCACCAAATCAAAGTACGCTTCTGATCCAAATCGGATAGCCATCTTCTCAGTCGTGTCGGTGAATTCGGTGTCGACGAGCACGCCTTGGTAGTTCCAAAACTCGCGGCCGTTGAATCGACGAATCGTCTGACGATCGAGGTTGGTCGCAGCATCACTGAGCGTCGCTTCGTCTCGCAATTCCATCAGAGCCTTGGAATACCGCACCGCTGCTTCACCAGATTCTTCTGCTGGAGCTATTGCAAACGCTGTTGCGTCGCTGTCTACTCCTTGGCCTTTGCCACCTCCCCTTGCGTTGTTCGCACCGGATGATGACCGCCGGCGATTCTCTCGAACGAACCCGTCTGCCGCACCACTGGGGGCAGCCCCTCCTCCTCCTGAGAATCCCAGCCTGATTTCGCGATCATCCCGTGACCCGCGTTCACTCTCCGGGACAACCAACCAACTGGTGTACGGCGTCTGAATTCCATACGTGGTGGCCAATGAGGTCACTTCCGCCACCATCTCATCCGACTCGCCGTGCAAGCGAATTCGACTCAAGAGGTAAGCAATTTTCCTTCCCGCCCAGATGCGCGAGACATAAGTGGCATCCTCTTGCGACTCGAAAGCAATGTTGTCCCATACGTAGCGCACTTTCTCACTACCTCGTTGACCGGTGAGAACAACTGTACCGGTCGTTTCACGGCTGAACTGCCCGGCCAGCACCAGTTGTCGGCCGTGGTACATATCACCCACCACCGGCGGGAATCGGTCGGTGATACCCGCATTTGGTAGAGACACTTTCACATTCGTCAAGACCGGTTCACTAAAGACGGAGAAGAAGTCGCCGAGCATGTACTCAAGATTCTCGCCGGGTTGTACATAGGTCGGCATGCCGCCGTGGTTAGTCGCCAATCCATCTAAGAGTTTGGTGTTGACATTGTCGCCCACACCAAATGGGAAGATGCGAGTTTGCCCTTTGAACGATTGCAAACGCTCACTCAACATATCTTCAATATCTTCTGGAGATCGATCCCCCAGCCCATCGGTGAGGAAGATCACGACGAACGGCCGATCACTGCCATCTTCGTGCATCGCGACGGCCTGCTCGAGGGCGCCAAAGATGTTTGTGCCCCCTCGTGCTGCGTACTTCTTAACCGCATCTCGCGCCAACGCTGTATTCTCATTGGTTGCTGGTTGAAGAGCATCAAATACGAGATCGAACCCTGTTGAGAAACGCACGATTGAGAATCGATCCTCCGCCTCCAGTCGATCTATGCAATAGGTAAGCGAATTACGGACTTGTTCAATCTTCTCGCCGGCCATGGACCCGGAAGTATCAACCACAAAGACATAATCCTGAGGCACCGAAAGATCATCATCCCACAAATCTTTGGGGCTGAGGATCAACATGAACTGCCCATTCTCGTTTTCAAGGTCGGTTTCGTCACGGTGCGCGACGAATGACATGCCGACGTCCTGCTCGTCTGTGTCATACAAGAGCAGGAAATCTTCGTCTAGAGATGCGCCCGATTTTTCAAATACTGCCTTCGCGTCGTGATCGCCGCTTCGAATGATCTCAACTTTGTGGGTTGGCGACCAGCAAGTACGCAATGGAGCCTGTGCATTAATATCTACTGCAAATCGAACTGTGCCATACGCAGTACTCTGCGTACCCGGTGTGCGCAAGGGATACCGATAGCGAGTCATCCCGGTCGAGGTATCGAGAATTTGCTGGTACGTTATCTGAATCTCAGTTGTTGAATGGGGTTCGATCGGAAAAATGCGTGCCCGTAATAGACGTCGGCCGATGAACTCGATCAACCCAGGATCGCGTTGTCGCCGCACAATAGATTCATAAATCTGGCGTGCTTCATCAGCGGGCAATACCTCGCCTTCGATCATCTTGCCGTTAAACGTCATCTGGAAGTTGGTAATGTCCGCACCATCTGGAATGGGGAAGATGTACGTGCCTTCTAGTCGACGGTCGCTGGTATTAAAGAACGTCTGATTGAGTGTCGTTAAAGCGATCTGATTGCGTATTTGCACGGAAACCAGATGATCCTGGATTCGCAAAGGGGATTCACCATCGCCTTCAGTAATGAGAATCCCTGCTCCATGTGACGACGGGACAGCCAAGAATAGATTCATTCCGACAACGGCGATCGCGAAGATCACAGTCCGTGTGATAATTGTGCTGATGGTGCGATGCATTTCGAGACCTCCCAGAGCCCGTGGTGTGTTTCCCATGTCAGTTTGACTGCTTGCAAGTCCCCGTTGAGAATCCAAGCGTCTACATCTCATGTTGGACGATCGAGCGGCGAAAACCATAGATCAATTTGCAGAAAACAGTACGAATTCAGCAAAGAAGGTGTTTATCAACTTTTGGAGGGCTTTTTGAGCCACCGTGATCACTCGTTGGCGGATTCTCGAGCGTGCCGATCCGCGGTGATGCGCATCATCGTAAGGTGCGTCCCTATCTCCTGCTCCACTGAATCGGGTTTAAATTGAATATGGCTGCCGTCGTCCTGCAGCTCCCAGGCATCACGCCGATCATTCAACTGCACTTCCAGCGAATCCCATAACCTTGCTTTGAGGGCTGGCTCTTCAATCGGCGTAATCGCTTCGACTCGTCGCTCCAGATTGCGGTACATCCAATCCGCGCTGCCGATCGAAAACAGGCCATCCTCTGGCTTCTCCATTCCATTGCGGAAGTGAAAAATACGCGCATGTTCCAAAAACCGACCTACCACTGAGATCACCCGGATCGTCTGGCTCACGCCGGGGATGCCCGGCCTTAGACAACAGAATCCGCGCACAATTAAGTCAACAGGAACACCCACCATGGACGCTCGATACAACGCTTGAATGAGCTTCCGATCTTGCAAACTGTTCATCTTGGCCACAATGTGGGCGGGCTTGCCTTGCCGATAATGGTCGATCTCTTGCTGAATGAGTTTTTCAAAATGATCCCGCATGTTAACCGGAGCAACGAGCAACTTACGATAGTCCTTTTTCATCGAACGCCCGGTGATGTAATGAAACAATTCGACGAGATCATTCGTGATCTCGGGATTGGTCGTGAACAAACCAAGATCAGTGTACAACCGAGCAGTTCCGACATGGTAGTTACCAGTGCCGATGTGCGCATAACACCGAAGCCCATTTGATTCGTTACGAATGACGAGTGACGTTTTGGTGTGAGTTTTCAGGCCAGAAATACCGTACACGACATGGACACCCGCGTTTTCCAGTCGCTGAGCGCAATCAATATTCCTGCGTTCATCAAATCGGGCTTGCAATTCCACCATGCACACCACTTGTTTACCTGATTCCGCTGCCTTGATCAATGTTTCAACCAGCGGGCTGTCATCACCAGTGCGGTAAAGGGTTACTTTGATGGCAACGACTCGCCGATCACGAGCAGCTGTACGGATAAACCGTTCCACACTGCCATCAAAGCTCTCATACGGATGATGCACCAGAATATCTTGCTTCTGAATGATGCTCAACATATCCGCGCTGTCGTCCCCGAGGATTGGGGGTACACGAGGTGTCCATGATTCATACCGATATTCGGACAGCGGCAAACGTGCGATCGGATTCAGATCAGTGTAATCCAACATCGCAGGCATTTCGTACACATCCTCAGCCTCAAGCTCCATCTCATCCAATAAGAACTGCAGCATCCACGGGTCCGGATTAGGTTCGTGTTCTAAGCGAATCACCCGCGCAAATCTACGTTGACGAATGTTCTCTGCGATCAACTCAAGCAGATCTTCTGCATCCTCTTCATCATGCTCCGCATCAGCATTGCGAGTAAACCGAAAGAGCATTGTGCCCTTGATTTCCATATTGTGAAACAGTGTCTTGGCGTTCTTCTTGATGACCTCCACTAGATTGGCGTACCGGTAGGCGCCTTGGTCTGGATCAGAAGTCAGCCGAATCCAACGCGGAAACACTTCGGGAATTTTCACGCGTGCAAAAAGGTGTTCATCTTTGCCCGGATGATTGAGCACGAATGCTAACGACAACGACAAATTCGAGATAAACGGGAATGGATGCCCCATATCAACCGCAAGAGGTGTGAGCACGGGGAACACGCGTTCCCGATAATATTCGTTGGCTTCTCTTTGCTCTTGTGCTGTCAGTTCGTCCCATGAGAGCAGATGCACATCTGCTTCAGCAAGCGCGGGCATGATTTCCTCCTTGAAACAACGTGCCTGCTCGCTCAGCATTGGAAGAACGGATTTGCGAATCGCGGTTAACTGCTCACTTGGATTCAAGCCATCCATCGAACGAGAATGAACACCCGCAATGATCTGCCGATGCAACCCCCCCACTCGTTTCATAAAGAACTCGTCGAGATTTGATGTAAAAATACTAAGAAAGAAAACGCGCTCAAGAAGGGGTGTGCGATCGTCCAACGCCAATGCAAGGACGCGACGATTAAACTCAAGCCAACTCAATTCACGATTGAAATACAACTCCTCCGGCTTCATCGCGTCGAATTGCTCACTCCCATGGTTGTGATCTTTCGGGAGTGGCTCACGATGCGGACGTGCGCTTTGGCTTGCTGCCGTATTGTCAGAATTCAATTCGCCTTGCACCCTTCGTTACTCCATCTCTTGATCGCTGGTTAAAAATGCTGTCATATCATTTGCAGACTCACCCTTGGTGAGGTTCTGCTGCGCCAACTCAAACAACAGCCCATCTTTGATTCCCAGACCGGGTACAAGCACTCGTGAGACCTGCGATTCATCCATCACCATGTGTAAAACCATGGCGGCGATGGCAATGACATCTGCCCGGTCTGGCCTGAGATCTAAGTTGTCGATGCGTTCTTCGACTGACATACTCAGCAATTTGGGAATCATCGACTCCAAATCGCCCAATTTGATCTTACGCGTCTTCTTCTTGCCGAGCAGCGGCACCCGCAATTCTGCTAGACATTCGATGTTGCCACCCGCTCCAAACGTCGTTTTCGGCGGAAGATCCTTCCGAAGGTTGCTCGTTACAAATCCATCAATCGCAAACGCATGTTCGTTCAGCAGATTCGGCGTGCGAAACTCCGGCCACCCTTTGTCTTTCAATTCTTGCATGAGCCGAACCGGCCCCAGGCGTAACGTCTCTGCCCCCAGCGCTTTCCCATTCCACGAGACGGTGAGTTCTACGCTGCCACCTCCCATGTCGATCAACAGCGCAGATTCGTTTTCCAAGTCGTGTGCAGATGAAATCGCTTCGAACATCAATTGGGCTTCTTCCAGTCCACCAATGACCTCTAGATTGATACTGGCCGCTTCCTGAATGCGATGGACGAGTTCGCCTGCGTTGCCGCTCTCGCGGGCAGCACTGGTGGCAATGGCGCGATAATGTTGCACCCCATGTTCATCGAATAATCCTCGGAATCGAACGAACGCATCGACAACTGTTTGGATCGTGTCCTCAGAGAATCGTTGAAATTCAAAAGCGTCCGCCCCCATGCGAATGGCGATGCGTTCCGAATACACCCTTTTCACCTTACGCGGAAGGACAGCGTCATCAACCTCGGCGATGACCACCCGGATGCCGTTCGATCCAGCGTCGATTGCGGCAATGTTGGTTTCGGGTGATGCCATAGACTCAAGATCCTTAAATACAGTCGGATATCCGTTATGAAGATCGAAGTACGAAATCAGCCTACTTCAACACAGCCTCATCCTCTTCTCATCGTCGATTTTGCCGATGCATCGGAGGATTGTTCACGTTTTCGGACGTGGATGATAGGATTGCTTTAAGCCTCACGGCAATTGACCGACTAAAATCGGGTGCAAGTGTGTTTTGTCGCTAGATTAAGCCGTCTTGAGTACCACCTATTTCCACCGTCAAGGCGACCCGCAAATTTGGGAGGGCGTACTGTGCCCACATATGTGTATGAAGTAATCAATAAAGATGACTCGGGTGGAGAGCAGTTTGAGATTTTTCAGTCCTTCAAGGATGAACCGCTCAAGAAACATCCTGAAACCGGCGAGCCAGTTCGTAGAGTGATTCAAGCCCCGATGATCGGCGGAAAACACTCTGAAGCGGGCGTCAAGAAAATGCTCAGCAACGATAATCTTGATAAGCTCGGATTCACTAAATATGAAAGAGTCGGCAAAGGCCAATACGAAAAAAAGGCTGGAGAAGGGCCACGAGAATTGAACGCCGACTAACCACTCTCATGATGAGGCTGATTGCCTTGCCTCACGAGTTGCTCGCACCGTGTCCCAACTGTAAATCCCTAACGCCACCCAGATCATGGCAAACGCGATCAATTTTGATCTCGTCATCACTTCACCAAACAGCAGCCAACTGATAAGTAATTGCTCAGTCGGGGCGAGATATTGAATAAACCCCAGTGTCGACAGACGCAGTCGTTTTGCCGCATTCGCAAAGCACAATAAAGGGAAAATGGTAACTGGGCCTGCAATCAACAGCAGCACAGTCACAGCCGAGTTCCCCTCTGCAAAATGCGATTCACCTTGGCTCGAAAGTCTAAAGATATACCACAACAAGAACGGTGTGAGCATAGCCGCTTCGAAGGTCAATCCAGGCACGCCGTTCACCGGCGCGATCTTGCGCAATAATCCGTACAAGCCAAACGAAAATGCGACAAGTAGTGCCGGCCAAGGAAATTCTGCGCCACCATCTTGGCCATCTCGAATGAAAAATATCATCAAGAACACAAAGCACACTGCAGCGAGGATCACCGCCATGGTCTGCGCTTTGCGCATTCGCTCCTGCAAGAAAAGAAATCCGAGTAAGACATTGACCAACGGATTCAGATAATATCCGAGGCTCACATCTTGGACTCGTTCATTTTCAATCGCCCAAATATAGGTGTACCAGTTGATCCCGATCAAAACAGTACTTGCAAGCAATGTAATCAACGTGCGCGGCTTCGTGACCGCTGCAACCAATTCATTCCATTGCTTACGAATCGTCAGGATAATGGCGAGGCACAGAACAGCCCAGACGATGCGATGGGCAAATATCTCCATCGCGGATACCTGTACCCCCAGATTTCCGTAATAGTCGCTCGTCAGTGCTTTAAAATAGAGCGGCGTGATTCCCCAAAAGCCATAGGCAGCAATACCAAATCCAACACCAATCGCCGCTTGACGACCATGTCCATGATCGAGGCCGCCCAAACCGGGCGCAGGTATTGATGAAGATGGGGAGGAATCAGTCATGTGGCCGGGATAGTAGGTCAGGCGATGAAGATGCGGCCACACGGATAGACCAAATACGCTGGCGTGACCGCCTTATTAATCAGCCATATCCCAAGCGGGTCAGATCTTCCTCACCCAAGCCGAAGTGATGACCAATCTCATGCAATAGCGTGATGCGAATCTGCTCCAAAAGTGCCGCATCACGGGGCGGTAGATCAGGCGACTTGGCGATGATGTCTGCATCCTGATAATGGCGACGGCAAGCGAGCAAGATGCCCCGACGAAAGAGTTGAATGCGGTCGGGTAACCGGCTCGGCTGATGAATGTTTCGCACTGTAACCGGAAAGCCAGTGTACAACCCACACAACTGAAAAGGCAATCGACGTGGATCGAGCTCTGGATTCAACTCACAAAACCGATGCACCGTCCCGCGAGAAGGATAGTCCTCAACGATTAACGGCACTTCTTCTAACAATGTGTGAATCTGGGGTGGCTGCGCGTACATCACCCGATCTAGTAGATCATCAAAGTGATCTCGCTCGTCATCGTTTATTGTATTCTTCATAATCATCGTGCAAAAAGGTATCTCAATGGGACAAAGTTGCCCCACCCGTACGCACATTCTTGCATAGAAGTTCGCCCATTATCACTCCAAATAGCCAAGATTGCGGAGGCGTTCGACGAGGACGTCCTCATCTTCTTTGGCGAAAACATCTTGGCCTTGCCCCCAACCCTGTCCATCCCCCGCGGATTCACCTTCGTATTGAATATCGTTTTGCGATTTCCACTCATCGGTAAATGCAGGTTCGATCGCCTTGCCATCCATATCAAACGGAATCGGCAATCCCATCGATGCAAGGATTGTCGGGATCACATGCGGGATACTGGTTTGAATGTTCGGCGAGTGTGCAATTCCGGGACCTGCGGCAAGGAACAGACCTTCGAGCCGATGCATTCCGCATCCGGTCCGCCAATCCGCATCCTTGTATTCACCTTTGCCAAGTGAAAAATCTGCAATCCATTCACCGCCATCTAAGAAGAACACAATGTCAGGTGCGCGTTCGACATATTTACCTGTGTAGATTTCCTCACGGGTAAACATGTGCGACACCATTGGTTTGCCGGTGTGCGGATGTTTGATTTTCCGCAACGTATCCATGATGGCGTTGCGTTCTTCATGATATGCTTCGGATTCGATGATGCCGCGGTCGACTTCGGTGTCGTACATTGTGCGGCCTTTGACGTTCAGATAGATGCCACCCTCCGTATTGCTCGCCATGTAAGCCTTGGTGCGCGTCCAATCAATCGACTCATAAAACGTATCGTAAAAAGTACGGTTGTCAGCTGATTGTCGCGCAGCTGCTTTCTTCGCGGTTGCACGTTTCACCACATCGCCAAACCCAAATGTCTTGAGTAATTTGAAGTACACCTTTTGGACGAGCAAGCCCGCCATCGCTCTTTGCATCTTCGCTTTTTTGTAGAAAAACAAGCCTTCTTTTTCGAGAAAGGTGTTCACAAAAAATTTGCCGTACAACGGCCCAAAACCATGATCGGAACAGAAGAAGATCGGGACATCAGGCCCGGCTTTTTCGATTAAGGTCGCAATATGCCCATCTAACAAGCGGTAGAACTCGAGCACTTTGTCCATGATCGCCTGATCATATTTTCCGGCGCTTTGCAATTTCTCTCGCTCAACAGGATCAATGTACTTCCACATTGCGTGTTGAATGCGGTCGGGCTCAGTGAAGCACGGGAAGCAAAAATCCCAATCTGGATACTCATCCATTAATCGAAGTGCGTATTTGGTTCGACATTCTGCACAACGAATGAGATCATCGACAAACTGGCCCGCGGTCGCATCGTTGTAACCTTGCCAATTCACCGTAATGGTGTAGTCACCCAATTCCTCTTGTAGTCGTTCATACAAATCGGGCGGATGGGTAAACCGCATGTCGGTACTGGGCGTTAGCATACCCGTCATCATCGCGCCTTTGAGTTGTACCGGCGGGTAGGTCACGGGGACGTTCATGATGATCGAGGTTTTGTCCTGTTCGGTGAGCAATCGCCAAATTGGTTTTCCATCCACTTCACGGGCATTCACAATTCGGCGACTCATGCCGACATCATTTTTTGAATTCGTCGGCTTGAAAAAATCGTAAATGCCATGATTGCCGGGCTGTTTGCCTGTAACGATGGATACCCAAGCGGGCCCGGTGACAGGTGGAGTGACGCTTTCGAGTACGCCCCATGTGCCACGATCCATGAGTGATTTCATGGTGGGCATGATCCCCTGCTCGACCAATGGTTGCACGACGTCAAAAGTCATGCCATCCAAGCCGATGAGCATCGCGCGGCTGCGGTGCTGTTCGGGGGCAGGTGTGGAGGCTGATGAAGAAGGTGATCCATCTGTCGTCATGAAAGCTGCGCCTTTCGTCCGCCGACCAGCAGCGAATGAGATACTCTGAAGTCGCCCGGCCCATCAACGTCCAGTAACGATTGAGGCCAATCCCGACTACCCACGATCTGCAGGAACAAATATGATAGCAGGCAGGTCGATAATTCCAGTGTAGTTTCTGTTTCGACATATCATGCGGTTCGTTTCAATTCAGTCGTGCAAACAGGCGATGAAGCCTACACTGGCAGCCGATTCAGAACATTTTTCAAGCGGATTCAGCCGACTGGTCCGCCCTTTGGTTATCCATGGCAAATGCAAACCCCAATATCCTGATGATCGTGCTCGATGCGGCTCGCGCGGAGAATTTCTCCGTCTTGGGATACGGCAAGCCAACTACGCCACATCTGGAGCGATATGCGGACCAACTTGCGGTCTATCCCAACTGCATTTCTGCCGCCACCTGGACCTTACCCAGTACAACCGGGCTCTTTACGGGAATGCACCTCTCCACCCACCGCCTCGTCATTGATGGCGATCGCCTGCATCCCAAATACTCAACTCTCCCCGAAATACTTCGCAGCAAGGGATATTTCACCGCCAAAGTGACCGGCCAAGTGCCATACGTCTCCTCGTTCAGCGGATTAGATCGCGGGTTTGGCCACAATTTTGAGCCCGAGGTCACCGGATTACGCAAATGGTGGCGGTCCCGGCAACGAGCAAAATCTCAGGCAAACAGCGATCGCCATGAAGGAGTCGACCTTGGGCTGGACCTCAAAACCGAAGCCCAGATGAATGCCCAAGCTGGCTTCAAATGGCGGGCACGATTCTGGCTATCCGGATTCAACGATGTCGGTGCGTCATCTTGCTTCGACCATGTTCGAACGCTTTGGAAGACCCATGCTGATGAACCGCGATTCATCTACATGCACCTGCAGGAAACGCACGCGGAATATCGCCCACCCCATCGCTATCGGAAGAAATTCGTCCCCCAGTCTTTGCAAGGTCACAATTTCGCTGCAATCAACCAGCGCCCCAATCCACATGCGGTCGGCTTGGTGAAGATGAAGCAGGACGAGTACGACATTCTCACTGGCTTGTACGATGGATGCATTGCGTATTTGGACGAACAGATTGGTAAGCTCCTTGATGATCTTTCCAATTCGCCGGATTTTGATAATACGCTGATCCTCATCACCGCAGACCATGGCGATTGCCTCGGACGACATGACGTACTCGGCCATCAATTTGTTTGTTATGATGAACTGGTGCGCATCCCGTGGATCATCAAGTGGCCAAAATCTGTCAATGTGACCGGCACGCAAGATGATCTGATTCAAAATCTAGATTTGATTTCGACGCTGGCTCCCATCATCGGATTTGACCCGCCCGCTGAATGTGAAGGAATCGATTTCCTTAACCAAACACGCGACTGCGCTACCAGTGAATTGCTCAAACCCTTCGGCCGATCCGCTATCCAACAGGGATTGCACACGATGGCTCCGCAATACCACCGCGCTGTCTTGGCGGTCCGATCAAAGACACACAAACTATTGCGATACAATAATGAGCAGCCGGACGAATTGTTCGATCTGGTGAGCGATCCACGTGAGTTAACAAATTTGCTGGACGACAAAGGTGTATTGCGTGAACCGTCAACTGCGTCAACCGCTGCGTTTTCCGCACTCTCTGCAGAATTGGCCTCCCGTGAACCCGAATGGCGAGAGGCGGCGGACGAAGTAGAATCGCGGTTGTTTGGCGAAGAAGCCCAGGATATTTCGCCTGAGGTGGAAGACCGCCTGCGATCGCTTGGGTATTTGGATTAGGCTCTTAGGTTGGTTTTCGAATTGTAAATGGTGAGGTACTGCGTGCGATTTCCGCTTAAACGATGGCCAAAACTTCTATTCGCTCAGGTGTACACACGGAACACGTGGACGCATTGGCTCATCTCCAAGTTTCCTCGTAAGCGATTGGACCGCCCAATTTTTATTGTCGGCGTTCCTCGTTCAGGAACTTCCATCTTTTGCACCTTGTTTGGCGACAACAGCCACCTTGCCCATTGGTCCGAAGCCCAAGCTGCCTGGGACCCGAAATGGAAAAAGCACAATGTCAGCCATCGTTGGGATGAGACGCGGGCAACCCCTAGCGAAATTCGTCGGGTTGATAACAACTTCGCGTATTTTACTGGATGGAAAAAATGCACACGCTTCCTGAACAAGTGTCCTCGTAACTCGCTTCGTATTCCATTCTTGCTCACCGCATTTCCCAATGCCAAGATCATCTACATCGAACGCGACCCAAGGGCGGTTGTAAATAGTCTCATTAACGAAACTCGACGTGACCACTTTCGGCAAAGAGAGCCGCTCGGCCATTTTGCTCGGCCGGACGATTATGATGAGATCTGCTCTCATGAATCTGATGTCGAACGATTCGCGCGCATGGTGCGGTCTATCCATGGGACGTTGGCAGAAGATTTTGGGAAATGGGTGCCGAGCGATCAGTTGATCACCGTCACCTACGAGGAGTTTGGCCAGGACTGCCATGGCACGATTCGACGGGTTTGCGATTTTTGTGAAATCCCCTCAGATGAAGCCATGCTGAAACGCATCGTCCCCGAGACACTTGAAAATCGGAACTACAAATGGGCCAAACAACGCACCGCAGAGGAAATCGGCGTCATTGATCGGGTGCTCACTCCGATCGTCGTTTCGCTTGGTTACGAACCAGACAACGATTGGCCAACCCGGTTGGAATCCGCTGAACCGACTCCTTCGCATCAACAGACCACTGGACAAGATTGATATGCGCATCCCAAGTATGTTTGAAACTCGACTTTGGCAATGGGGCTGGCTTCGCAACCCGCTCACCATGGGGGTCATTGCATGCTTGCCCTACGGTAAAGTCGATCGCCCCATTTTCATTGTTGGCTCACCTCGCTCCGGCACAAGCGTGTTCAGCCGTCTGTTCTGCCAACATCCAGAACTCGCCAACTGGTCCGAAGGGCATTGCCTCTTTGACCCGTCGTACCTGAACCGTTCCAACGAACACCGCTGGACGGAAGACATGCTCGGGTCATTCATGCGTCGACGATTGCGCTCGAACGTGTATTGGTACACAAAATTCGTGAGCATGAGGCAAGGAATTAACGCGAATCGATTTACGAACAAACTCCCGCGCAACACATTGCGCATTCCATATTTGCTGAAAGCCTATCCGGATGCGCAATTCATCCACATCATTCGGGATGGTCGAGCGGTTGTGCGTTCCATGGTGCGCGTGATTGATCGCCAAAACAAACATGACCGTGTCCTTGGTGCCTTTGCTCGTCCAGAAGGATGGCAGGAATACCACGAAAGTGAGAGATACGAGGCCCATTCCCGCCAATGGGTTGGCATTGAGGAAACAGTGCAAAAAGATCTCGCTACCATCCCCGATGATCGCATATACCGCACTCGATACGAATCATTCATCAAAGATACCCGCCAAACTATGCAGGACATTTGTACTCAATTTGGCCTGAGGGCAGATGATGATGCGATTCAAGGTTGGCCTGAGCATTTGGAAAATCGCAACGAGAAATGGCCTCGCGAATGTTCTGCAGACGAAATTGAAACTATGCGCACATGGTTAACGCCGATGCTGATCGAATATGGGTATGAAACCCAAGAGAATTGGCCGATCCCTAGCTCCGCAGATGCACCCGTGGCTGATGACCCGGTCTCAGTTGAAAACACTTGATCAAATGAACTTGAATCAGCGGACCGGAATGGTCGTATTCCAATAGATCGGCCCAACGTCTTGAAACTGCCCAGGCTCAGCGGAGAGCGTGTATTCAACACGAAGATCAAGATCGCCGGATGAGCTTGGCATGGAGAGTCCGCTCAATTTCCATTCCACAGACTGCGCATATCGGCCGGCCTCTGATTCTGATTCCGCTGCTTCCGTCAAATCCCATGATTCGACTGGAATGCCATTTACAGTAATCGATTGCACTGCAAATCCTGACACTTCATACGGGATCTTGTGTGTGTGATTCCACTCGCGACCATAATTGATAACAATTTCCCACGATCCATCGTCGCTGGCGTTCGATGAAGAATCAAGTGCATCCGGTACGGTGAACAGTGGCGGCGGATCAACATTTAACCACGCCACAAATGCGTCCGCAGGCAGAGCTTCAACACTCAAACGTGAGTGGAACCATTGCGTTCCCGGATGCTGCATTTGACCATCGTTGTTGGGCGTATGTCCGTCGGGATCATCAAGCCACCAAGTATTTGCAATCAACGTCTTGGAAGTTGCGTCCCAATGTATTGGACCGGTTTGTCCACTTTCAGATCGGCGAGTCAATTCTGCAATCGCAACGCGGCCGTAGAATGAATGTCTCACATCCATATTTAATATTGATGCGGGCAACCCTTGGATGAACGATGTGGCGGAGGTCAACAACAGGTGAAGCAAGCCCGCGAATCCCAACCACAATACCGCCATGAGCAGTGATCGCCGTACCGTTTTCGCCCAGCGAAACCGTTCACGTATGAGAAACCCTGCCATCGCGCCGAAGCTGATCGTACCCAATACCGCAAAGATGCTATTGAAGTAGATCATGCGGCCTCGCTCTCAGACTCGATTCCACCGACTCACACTTCGCCACTGTTTGGCCGCCAAACACAGCCCACAAGGCAATCGCAATCGGGGGAATCGCCACTGCCCACGCATGATCCGTCAAAAAACCGACTGCGCCGAACGGCACGCACAAGAGCATCACAATCGTTATGGTAAACGTATCGGCAGGCGTTCGTCCCACAAGCCTACGTACACCAATCAGGAGCGCATAGACGGGAACCATCAGGCCATAGAATACTAACCAATGTCGGTATTCGAGCAATCCAAGCGGTGCAATCATCGCGATCGCAATTGGCAGAAGCAGTGTAATGCGCCACCGCGATCGTTGTCGAGTGGTTCCGATTCGCATGGATCGAATCTCGCGCATGTGCAGCGTCGTCGTGATCCATCCTTGGGTGAGCAAATGTACATACACCGCCCATTGAAATCCGGAGATGGCGTACACGCACGTCATGATGAGCATGATCCCAAAAAAGATGCCGAACAAAGAGAATGTTCGTTTCCCTGATGAGCCTCCCCCCACGTGTTGATACGCGCGATGAAAAGTTAGATCAAAGAATGGGCAAAACAGAAATCCTGAAATCATCACCGGCGTAAGCCACATCCATGAGCCGGACGGAGCGAGCTTCCAAATGGGTGGGGCAAACGAGCCCATAGGTTCCGCTTCATCCGCAAACGGCCCCCATACATGAGCAATCAGATGAAACAGGAACATAAACGAAAAGAGATAGACAATCATGCACACCCAGCGGTACACGCGATCACTCAAGCCTGATGTGGCGAGCGCCGCCAACATGATCGCCACGCCGATCAGGATTGAAAACCCCGGATGCATCTTGAGTTCTGCGTACCAGAACCAACCAAAGAAGAATCCGTGAAATGCAATGGTTACCGCGCTAAACAACAGCATGATCGGGCGATGCGCGATCACCATGGCAGAGCTTTGAGCTTTTGATTTTAGGTAGCGGCCAAAGTAGATGACCCCTGCGATATTGGGAATTGCGAATATCGCGACAGCGCCCCAACTGCCATACCGCTCAAAAAGCAAAATGGGCAGGTACATACCAATGCACCACGTCCAACTGCAGGCCAAGAAGATCGGCCAAACCAGCGCTACAGACCATGATGAGTTGGAATTGAACCCTCCGTCACTGCTGCCAAAGAGCGCATCCAAAGGGGTTTGACCGCCAGCAGAGACAGTATCAGATGAGGTCGATTCGCTCACGAGGTGGTTTTCTGAAGTTCCGCAGGGTCAGTCTTGATCGACTGTTGCTTCTTCCTTTTTCCAAGGTTGAAGATGTGACGATTCTTGAAATGCGAATTGCCATCGGATCCCTTGGGCGTGATATGAAACGTCATCGTGCAACGGCCAACGCGAGGTTGACGTTTGAGCGATGGGCTCTTGACTTGCTGGAGAATATCAATCACAAGGTTGACGTTGAATTCCTTACCCAACGCCATCTGTTGATTCAGATCGCCCTCGGGTTGAATCTTATAAACCGCAGGACCAAAGCATGGCCGTAAAAATCGGTAATTCATTTGTCGGCAAACCACTGTCCAGCGGCCCTTGAGTTCGTTCATCAAAAACAAACCCGCAGCGATTTCAGAATTTGCGACGAGCGCAGCACCCGCCATTGCTTTGTACCAGTTCTTATTGAACCGACGGAACGGCAAGACATATGTAAATGTACTCTTGTCGATTTTCTTCATCTTCAAACCACTGTGGAAAGACAGTGGCAAGTAGACAAACGCCAACAACTTTTGGAAGAATGGGCTTCGAGAAACCAACGTTTCGAGCCAGGCTTCGAACCGTGCTTTACCCTTAAGGTCCGCCAATCCGGTTGAACGTGGAGTACAGAAATCAGTCTGGTTTGGTTCCGGCGCACTTTGCGTCGGCAAACCTGAGCCATCAATGACTTGGTCAAATTGGGCTGGCTTGACTGCACCTGCGCGCTTGCTGGCCATGTCGTCCATATGACGATCATCTTCGGCCGCTCGACATTCGGGGCGCACATCAGGCATACTGTTCGCGGTCGTCTTTCCACTCAGATCTGTGTTTTGTTCCGTACCTTCAGCGACATCGTCTTCAGGTTCGAAATGACCTTCAGAAGAAGATGCAGCCGTAGCGTTGTATGAATTGGCGTGATTGTCCGGGTCTGAAATGTTCACAAATCGAATCCGTTTCGTTCTATGAGTAACAAATGAGTTGGCAAAATTCCTGTTTCCAATGTGCTGAGCGAATGTGCTGACACCGCTACCCCATCTACCTCTATTTTTTCATCTCTTCTTGTCTCCGTGTCATTTCACCAGCCGAAGCACATTCAATGTACTTGGCTGCACTACGGTTTTCATCGGCTGCATTAGCCAAATACCGCAGAGGATGCGGGGTTTGTCCTCTGTTTAAGAATAGGGCAGACCGTGCGAGCGGGCTACATCATCTTCCAGATCAAGCACTGAACTCACCCGAGAATGCCCAAAAAGCGACCCATAATCACCTTTCACCCTCTCACTACGACGAGAATATAAAGCAAATTGCGTTCGTCACCAACCGTGGAGAACCCGCACTCTCCAATTTTGCGATCTTGCCCGATTTGTGTCAGGAATCCGCCAATTCTCCGACCAGACTCCCGGTGCGCTTGGCATTTCAGAATCAGGACGGGTCGTAGCCACAAGTACTCATGAGATCAGCAATTGGAGCACACAGCCGTTGCACCAAATCTGCGGGCAAGTGGTTTTTCCAGTCTCCTGCGACACCCTTGCGGTAGAAATTCGAATTGTCTGATTCGCCCCGTTGCCGTCCACCAGAGAGTTTGCGGAATGACCCGGATTCGCTACATGCATTGATCGCATCGTCCGAATCCTCAACTCCCAAAAACCGGCAGAGGTGGCCGAGGATCTCATCCTCTTTCACGAGAAGATCTTCGTACCGAATCTCAAAGTATTGAGACGGCCCCATTCTCATTCCATCATTTCGGGCGGTTCGAACCGCGAGAGGCCAAACTTCATTCATGTAGTGCTCGATAAACTGCTCGAAACCCCGTTTGGGATCATCTCGACCTTCATGAAACCACGCACTTGTCGCCACATCTCGTGGGTCACGGTAGATATGCACAAATCGAGCCGTCGGATACAGCATCTGCAGGAAGCCCATTGAAATGGAGTGCTGCGGTGTTTTGTCCCCGACAATTGATACCGTTTCCGGATCAGCCCCTGCTTGTTGTAAATACCGAGCAAAGAAAGAGTCGCACAGCATGCGCATCATCAGAAGAAAGTCCTCGCCTTGTGAACGAATAAATGCTGGCTGACCTATATCCATGTGTGTATTGAACGCGTTCAATGCTTGCTGCACCATGGGCGCCAATCGCCACGCAAAGCTCCCCTCGCCTCGCACGACAACATTCGGGTGGCCGTTCAGTACGTTCATCAACCAAGTGGTGCCAGATTTTCCACAGCCGACGACAAACAATTTATCAATACTGGACAGCGTCGTTCGGAGCGCGTCATGGTTGGCCAGAATAGTGTTGATAGCGTGAGTTTCAGCCGTCGATGCTGACTCGCCCGACTTGAGTTCTGACGGCGGTGATACTGCAGCAGCTTGTGAAGCGATGGTGGTCGTCATACTAGTACCATCGACCAATTACAAGCGTTCGCTGTTGCGATTTACCAAGGCAACGAGTCAGGTATGTCACCAAAGACGAAGTAGACAATTCCATCATTTGGCCCACCGCGAACCCGGCCCGTATCCAAATTGCCATCATCCAGCATCGAGTCAATCTCCACTAGGAGATTGGGATAGGTCGAGCCCCAAATGGCGATGGCGGCAGAATCGGTTGAGGAGAATGAGTGAAACCCATAGGAACCGCCAATTGAAGGCGTCTCTGATGTGGAGCCCGGAGGCAAATATTCTTCAATCGCGGTTTGTAATTCTGAATTGCTGGAAGGCATAGATCCGTTGGATTTCACGCCATAGACGTCAATCGCCGTCTCAAATGCGCGGAAATTCTTGACGACTCCATTTACTCTCGCACCATCGGTAGAGTTGTTGAAGCGAGGCACCAAAATAGCGCCGAGTATGCCCATGATGGCCACCACAATCAAGATCTCCGTGAGTGTAAATCCTGGGCGTACGACCGCTCGATGCGATGGTTGAGGCGATTCAACATCTGTTGGACAGTTCATCATGGTTATGGGCTCTTTCCCAAACGATTCAGCGGTGCTCTACAACTCGCATCGACCACACTTCTGCCCACCGTCAGACCTAGCTCGCAGAATAGAGATTCCAAGATGCACCCAATACGCAAACTCCCCAAAACCCGCCAACCTTACCATAACTCCGGACCTTGGTGCGAGGTGTGTAGGCAAATAGCGACTACAGTGTGAAATCGGATTGGAGACCACACGCTATGACGGACGCAAGTACAACCCAACCCCTCGAGAGTCGGCCACTCCTACGAATTGGGCACTCCCCTGACCCGGATGACGCCTTTATGTGGTTCCCATTGACGGGTATAGATGGCGGACCTCCCCTGATCGATACCGGTCGCTTCCGATTTGAGGCCGTCCAGCAGGATATTGAAACACTGAATCAGCGATCTGAAATCGGAGACCTAGAGATCACCGCTATTTCGATGGCTCAGTTTCCCTTTGTCGCGCAAACCTATGCCCTAACCTGTTGTGGGGCTTCGCTAGGCAATGGGTACGGCCCAAAGATCGTTGCGAAGCAACCCGTCTCCGATGTGGCGTCGTTTCTACGAGATCCCACTACGCAGATTGCTATTCCCGGCAAGCGAACGAGCGCGAGGTTGGCAACCGCGCTGATGATCGGGACCACAGCATTTAACGCCATCGAAATCCCCTTTGAAGAGATCATTGACGCTGTGGCAGCAGGCACATGTGATGCGGGCGTGGTCATCCACGAAGGGCAACTCACCTATGCCCACGCTGGTTTGACCTTGCTCACTGACTTGGGTGAATGGTGGATGAATGAAACCAACCTCCCTCTCCCGCTTGGCGCCAACACTATTCGCCGTGACCTTGAAACGATCCACGGCCCGGGCACCCTCGAAGAGATTACTTCGTTGCTGTTCCAATCGATTAGTTACGCTCTGGACCATCGAGACGAGGCGATTGATTATGCCCTCCGGTTCGGCCGTGGAGTTGATCGTGCCCTTGCGGATGAGTTCGTTACCATGTACGTCAATACGCAAACGCTCCACCTAGGCGAGCGAGGCCAACAAGGAGTCAGGCGATTTCTCACCGATGCTGGCGATGCGGGATTTGTGCCAGATGCCTCGAAGTACCTTGAATGTATCGAGACTACTGGGAATTTTTGAAAAAAACACTGAATTTCACCCGGATTAGTTCTTGCTGGTTCTCCAGAGGGCCGAATTCTGGTAGGTTAGATATTGGAATCTAGACTCGACCGAGCGCCCGATTTGGGATAGGGCAATCCTCGGCAACTCTTTCTATCCTGAGGTGGAGGTTATCAAGGACCTATGACAGCTTCGTTAACTGCCCGAGGGTACACCCCGCCGACCGTGCGACAGTTCAGCGTCTTTCTCGACAACAAAGTCGGGCGGCTGCATGATCTGCTCGAAGTCTTTCAGGATCATCCACAAGTACAGGTCTGTGCGCTCAATGTTGTTGATGCCGCGGACTATGCTGTCATTCGCATGATTCCCAACAACTCTGATATTGCTCGAACGCTGCTGCGCAATCGTGGATTATCTTGTGCGGAAAAAGATGTGCTGATCGTCGAGTTGGAAGAGAACCACACGCTAACGACATTGTGTCTGTATCTCCTAGGAGCCGAGTTAAATATCCATTTCGCGTATCCGCTTATGCTCCGACGCGATGGCAAACCCACCATCGCCATTGCTGTGGATGACTATGTGCTGGCGGGCCAAATTTTGCGGAATAAGTCTTTCCAATTGCTTGGCGAATGCGACCTGCCCCGACCTCATTTCTAAGAAATGTGCCAAGCCTGACGATCAACTCGGCGAACGCCACGCAGGTTACGCAAACTCCATGATTATCTATCCTCGGAGTTTTTGAAAACCGGCACGCAGATGTTGACGGTGAACATCCCCTCGGGGTCTTTACTGCAATCGTTCAAATACATTTCATAACAAGGTCGATCGTCGTAGGTGTATCCGCTGGTGGGGAGCCACTCCTCGAACACCTTGTTCCATGCCGCTTGAAATCCAGTCGGCTTAACGCGTGTGTGGTACACCGCATACTCGCCTGATGGAACCGTTTGCGATTCAAACGGCGATTCCGTTCTCGTTCCATCCGGCACGGTTATACAAGCGTCCGATCGAAGCGTCTCTTCAGGCGTGCAACTTGGATCATCCCAATAGATCCCCAGGCCGACCGTCGATTCACTCAAATGGTTATTCTCGCCCGCCCATTCAAAAATCTTGTTGAACGCTTCACCGATCTTGTGGTACGACCCAGTGTGTCGAAGGTACGCCACGTTGAGTTCTGGCATGTTCTTTACTTCAATGGTCATCACTACACTCCTCGTTCCAATCTTACATTTTTTGTCAAATCAACTCACGGTGTCATGTGCTTTTGAATCATAGAACCGACAACGCCGTCACATGCCGCAATCGCATTGCTGTTCATGCAATTGGTGATGACGAAGAAGGCTGAATTCTTCTGTGGTGCAACCCAAACCACGGCAAACCACATGGTATTGCTTCCTGCATGGTTCAAAACAGGCCCGTCTCCCCATTCACGATCCAACAACAACCAGCCGTTGGCGTACTTCGATCGTTGCAAATCAACGTGTAATCGTTCTAGATGGTCGGCGGGAATGAGCTGTTTGCCATCTTTGTCTTTGCCACCATTTTCTGAACGGTACAGATGAAAGATGATGAATTTCGCCCAGTCACCCAGGGCAAGATGCACACCACCTGCCGGCCTCAGAACCGCAGGATTATCCGCAAAGGGTCCGGGCGCGATCGCCATCTGAAAAGCCTCGCCGCCTTGGTGTCCCCACGGCTGCTCCGGCGTGTCCTCATACCCCAACGTGGTCCCGTCAGATGGAGATTGCGGTGCGCCAAATCCTGCAGATGTCATCCCCAATGGGTCAAACAACCGCGATTGAATCAACTCCTCCCACGATGCGCCCGTCTTCTTCTCTAGCATGGCTGCAGCAATGGCATATCCTGAATTGGAATAGGCATAGCTCTTGCCCGGTTCGCCCGCACCCGGAAACGATAAGACGAGATTCATCAATTTGACGCGGCGCTCTACCATCGAACCGTCCAAACTCCGAATGCGCCCAAACAACAACGGACTCGGACTGCGATCGTCCTTCAATCCGCTTCGATGATTTAAGAATTCTGCCAAGGTTACATCACGGTACATGGGTTTCCAATGATGGGCATCATCGGGAAACGTTTCCGCCAACGTGGTATCAAATGTGATCACACCTTCCTCAACGAGCAATGCTGCCAAGGTTGCGGTCATCGCTTTGGTACACGAGCCGATGTGAAAAAGATCGCTTGATTCGATCTTGGCGTCTGACCCAATCCTGCGGTTGCCGGCTACCACGATCTCCTTGAGTTGACCATCCAGAATGTAACCAGCCGCGAGGCCGGGGAACGCATTCGCTGCGCGTATTTTCTCCAACTGTTCTGCGAGATTAACGGCCACAACCTCGTCTTCGTTGGGCTCCGTCGATACAGAGTCGTGTTGCCCAAACACCGCTGACGGACCTGCAACGAGACACATCGTGATCGTCACGCCAATAAGCACTGCACCGGCGCCAGGCGCCTTGGACAATCTATTTCTATGCCGATTCAAATCCTTATCCTCCGGAAGGTTGGCCAAACAGTCGATCAGTTAGGAGTAGATCATAACGGCAAACGGGACGCTGAGCGCAACATTATCAATGAGATTCGTGAAGGTGCAATTCGAGCCTATGATCCCCCATCGTGGAGCGAGGACTGGTGTTCTTGCCCTTCATTTTCTACCATGACGGCGACCGTATCCCATATCGCTTCCGGAAGATATCGAATCATGTTGATTCTCAAGGTCATTGAAGGCCCCGACAAGGGTAAACGCTACGAGCTCCCGGAATGGGAACCGCAGCTCATTGGCCGCTCCAGCGAAGCACTTCAAACGAGCGACGATACTTGCTCACGTCGGCATGCTGAACTCACACCGGACAACGGCAATTGGTATGTGCGTGATCTCGGGAGTGCAAACGGCACGTATGTCAACGGCCGACGAATCGGCAAAGCCAGAGTAAAATTGCGATTGGGCGATCAACTCCGAGCTGGTTCTACCGTCTTCATTTTTGGCAGTCGCAAATACGGCCCCCATAATAATCCCATCCGGGCTTTGCGGCCCGAATTCATGGATGCAATTGTTGAGCAGCGAATTCCGTCCGCTGATGATTCCGTCATCATGGCGGTTCCGGATCCGTCGTCTGCTGCATCGGAACATTTGCGAGTTATTTACGAACTCACTCGGCTCACCAGCCAAACCCTCGACCGCGACAGTTTGCTCGAATTGGTCATGGAACTGATCTTCAACGAATTCCTGCCGGATCGCGGTTTTATTCTCATTACAGATATCCCTGGCGGTAAACCTGAGCCGGTGGTCGTTAAATATTCCAATCCGCCTCGTAATCGCAATGAAAAGCAAATTCACGTCAGTCGCACGATTGTAAATCATGTCATGGAAAACAGCGAAGGCATATTGTCATCGAATGCGATGAAAGATCGGCGTTTCGCGGCCGGCGACTCTGTTCAAAATTACTCGATCCGATCTGCTATTTGTGTGCCGATCATCTATTCGGATCGTACCTTTGGTGTCATTCACATTGATACCTCATTGGCAAATTACACGTTTAGCGATAGCCAACTTCAGTTGCTTACTGCGATCGGTCAACATACCGGACTCGCCTTGTCCAGCCTTGAGTTGTACAAACAGCATTTGCATAATGCACGGCTGGCTGCGATCGGTGAGACGGTGGCCTCACTTTCACATTCTATAAAGAACATTTTGCAGGGCTTGCGCGGCGGCGCTGATGTCGTCGGCATGTCGCTCAAGAAGTCTGACCTCGAACTCGCTCGCGGCGGATGGGATATTCTTTCTCGAAATCTTGACCGCATTTACACTCTCACGATGAACATGCTGGCGTTTTCCAAAGCCCGTCGTGTGGAAATTGAATTGATCGAAATTGCACCTTTGCTTGATGATGTTGTCGAGTTGATTCAGTCACAATGCGACCGCAGAAATGTTGCATTGATTACTGACTTTGATCGTGATATAGATCCTATTCCCGCCGATTCTGGAGCCGTCCATCAGGTATTGATGAACGTCTTGACCAACGCGCTTGATGCCGTGGAATCGACCAATGGCGTCATTACGTTGTCGGCGGAAAATGTAGCCGGCGAAGAGTCTGTCCTTATCAAGGTCGGCGACAACGGGCCTGGCATTGACGAGTTAGAGTTGCCAAGGGTTTGGATCCCATTTCATTCCACCAAAGGAATCCGAGGCACTGGACTAGGCCTGTCTGTGAGTAAGAAAGTCGTCGAAGAACATCACGGCCAAATCGAAATGACCTCCATTTTGGGTGAAGGTACAACCGTTACCATGACGCTGCCGACTGACCCCGCAGTGGTGAAGGATCCGTCCGAGACAATGACGGCTGCGATGGCCATTGGTGGGCACACCGGCATTGCCAATGCGGAAACCGATCAAATGAAAGCCCTCGATGCATCGGACACCGCAAGCTCGCCGGCAATTCCGCCTTCCATTAGCCCAGAAGAAGCGACGCCCTTGCCTCGGCTGCCTGGCGCCCCCGGCGGTGGCGGTTCGCTGCGCGACGATACGACAAAAGGGACTCAGCCACCTCCTCTGCAAACCGAACGAACTGTTCGAGAGCCGTTGCGCGGTTATACCCCCTACGAAATCGTCGAAGAGGATCGCAAGCGTCGTTTATCGGAAGGCAAAGAGAAAGATGATAGCGAGCCGCCGAACGACGCCGACACATCAGATCAATCGCCACCCCTTGATTCAACTGAATAAATGCAAGGCTAAGCAGAACCGAAGCTTATTTTGCCGTTGGCAAAAACAAACGACGCGACTTGGATAATCCAAGCCGCGTCGTCCCAGTTTCCGTCAAGGCATTTGTTTTTGTGCAAATACCCGTTATTGCCTTTTGAGGCCAACAGTTACTGCTTATTGAATGGTTGCTTCGACCACGTTGGTCATGCATTCATCGTCACAGGTATCTCGCTTGGTGCCCTGGAACAGAATATCTGTACCAGACATGCCACCAGGAATCTTGATGTTGGCAACAAACTCGTCGTTGATGTCAACAAAGCCCTGAGCCACAACTTGTGAAGGACCGGAGACCCTGAATCCGAAGGTGGAACAGAAGCCCGCAAAGTTATTGAATGAAGTATCGTTACCGCCGAAGCCGTACACGATGGCGACATATTCACCACGTTCAATGTTCTTCGTCATCTTGAACTCTGCAACCTGACCTGCAACCAAGTTGGTTACATCAAGATTGCTGCAAGAAGGTACAACACCACTGGCTCGTAAGACTGCCTCATACGCATCGACCATGCCGTAGCCGTATGAGTTGTCTTCACCACTGGAACCAAGATCGACTGCAGTGTCAAAAATGATCTGCTTAAGCTGATCGATGGGCATGTTTGCATTGGCTTCACGCATCAGAGCCACAACGCCGGCGATATGTGGAGTCGCCATGGAAGTACCACTGAAGTTGGAGTACCCACCACCCGGAACGGATGATCGCACATTTTCACCCGGCGCAGAAATATCAGGCTTGATAGCACTGCGTCCATCAGGGGTGCAATTTGTAGGACCACGTGATGAGAAGCTCGAGATAGGCCAACCGTTCCTGTTTGCATCAACAGAGGCTACTGCAAATGTAGAGTACTCGGTGGTTGCGCGATCGCCGGGACGTCGAAGTCCGCTGCCGCCTTCGTTACCCGCAGCAAACACAATGAAAATGCCTGCAGCTTCACAGTTATCGAGATACGTCCAGAATGTCTGGTCGCAGGGCGGGTAGCCATGACCGGTAACCAAGCCCCAAGAGTTGGAGCATACGACTGGGACATCCCAGTTGGTGCCAGGATTGCCATCCGGATCGATCAACCATTGGAATGACAGAATGCTGTCTGCAACGGTTCGGGCGATGCTGATGCGATCGATAACCGCACAGTGAATCCACTCCGCTCCGGGTGCAACACCGACTTCGTCACCAGGCGCGCCGCCGGCAATAGTGCCCATGGTGTGCGTGCCGTGACCATTGCCGTCTGCGGGGAATGTACGGAACGTGACCGGGTCGAAATACGCCCATTCGGGGTTTCCAGCATAACGGGCGTCTGCGACACCCTTCCATGCACTGGCGACAGCAGGGTGATTGCCGTCAACGCCGGTATCCAGTGAGGATACCAAGATGCCGGAGCCATCAAATCCCAAGTCATTCCAGACTTCAGGTGCGCGAATGGCATCCAAGCCGATTTCTGGTACAAGTTGTTTTGGACCGCCATCACCCTCGACTGCACCTTCACGGGCGCGAGCAACTGGCTCGACCAATTCGATGCCGTAGTTGAAGTAGGCAGTCTGAACGTCAAGACGTCCAGCTAATTCCGCAATCTGGTCGGCGGGTGCTTCGATACGTACGAGGTTGGCCACCCAGTACGCTTCAAAGTCGTTGATCAGGCCAGCGTCCATACGATCTTGCAATTCATTGACTAATGAACCCTGTGATCGCTGAGCGAGATCTTGCAAACCACGTACCACGAGCTCGTGGCGTTCGGTCATGGTTGCACCGATGGCAGTCATATCTGCATTGATGGTTTGAACGTCCAGTTGTTCCTGAAGAAAGAACAATGCGGAAACGTTCTCGCCCGCAGGAACTGCGTCCATTTCACGTTGCAATGTGGGGTCAATTTCCCCCGCCATTGCGAAGCCAGCAAATAATGCTGCTGTCGTTGCTGTTGTAAGCCCTAGTGTGCTTTTCCTCATGATCAGGTTTGCTCCTATTCCTTATCGTTGGGAGTTTTTTGAACCTGCAGATCATCTCTGCAAGCTCATTCTAATGTTCTCTATTGAAAGACCAGTCATTTCTGTAGCAATCTCACAGATCTCACCGTCATTTCACGATTGCAGTTGTTTTGAACAACCAGCCCGTGATCGGCCACCATTGACCGAGTCTTGGCTACTGATCATTCATCAACACCAAATCGTGAATGTGATAAAATCTATGACACCGTACCACAATCAGTACATTATTTTGCACCCGAAGTGGGGCAAAGATAAATCGCACAGCAACCAAACAAATTGAGCGACACGCCCGCTGAGATTACTGTCCCTGAAGAATATAACAATCTGCGCGGAGGTGTCGTCTATTCCCGTAAATTGGTGCAATTTCGAGACTGCTTCTGCTCGCTGGGACCACGATCAACCCAGCATCCTCGATTTGGCCAAGCCAAACCACCTAGGTTAACAGGCCCATGATGACTTAGGGCTTTACATCCATCAGGTCGAGGAAGATGCAGAAATCGATGCTGCTGAGGGTATGACTATCTCCGCCACCCCATTAAGAGGACCCGAGGCATCATCGACATTGGATCCTGACACCATCTTGCTGCGATCTTGAATCCAATCCCATTGGGCTTGAAGACCTGATGCGATCGTGGTTTGCGGGGAATTGGCCCTGGCCGCCACGATCAATCTGGTCGGCGGCCTATGGCTTGCGTCGCAGATGAAGCCGCCGTCCTTCACTCACGAAAAGAAGGTCACGCCTAAGCACAGCGCCACTGCGGCCGCTGCGCCGCCGCCCGATGATGACGACGGCAGGCCGGAGCGCACCACCAACCCGAAGCATCATCCCAATTCCTCCAGCCCCGAGCCCAAGAATGTGCGGGAACTGTATGCCCGGTCCTACGAGGACAAAAGCGGCGTGCGGTGGACCAAGGATGCCGATGGCGTGTACCATCGGTTCTCGCGGCCGAGCAACGGGCAGACCCATTCGCCCAATCTCGTGCTGCAGAACAACTCCGACCTGACCGTCAGCGGCGGAGGCGGGACCGGCCCGACGATCACCGGA